>Ga0187892_10000041_pt1 | contig 256204 bp, 219 predicted proteins | sample MA1701073metaG_FD_139345 | JGI IMG/M metagenome (GOLD analysis project Ga0187892, IMG submission 139345) | Bio-ooze microbial communities from a basaltic lava cave in the Kipuka Kanohina Cave System on the Island of Hawaii, USA - MA170107-3 metaG ... | reverse complement strand
TCGTTGCAGTTCCTTTTTCGTTGCGAGATTTTTTGCTTGCTTCTTTCGTTGCAGTTCCTTTTTCGTTGCGAGATTTTTTGCTTGCTTCTTTCGTTGCAGTTCCTTTTTCGTTGCGAGATTTTTGCTTGCTTCTTTCGTTGCAGTTCCTTTTTCGTTGCACGATTAAAACTCAATCACGGTTTCCCCATGCATGTGTTGCTGCTTTTCGTCGACGGCATCGGCATCGGCGAGCGCGATCCGCAAAAAAATCCGTTCGCGCGATTTCCCTCGCCGTTTTTTGCTTTCTATAAAAACGAGCCGCTGCCCACACTGCCTTTTGACGGCGTCGTGCTTCCCACCCGCGCCGACATGGATGTTCCCGGCCTGCCGCAAAGCGCCAGCGGCCAAACCGCGCTGTTCACCGGCAAAAACGCGGCCCAAGCGCTCGGCCATCATCAATCCGGCATGCCGACGCCGACGCTGCGCAAATTGTTGGATGAAGCGAGCCTTTTCAAGCGTGTCCGCGAGCTGGGGAAAACCGGCGTCTTTGCCAACGCCCTGTCGCAACATTATTTCGACCAGCGCGGTGAGCGCATCTCCGCCACCACGCGCGCGCTGCTCGCCGGCGGCTTTCCGTGGCTCGACATGGAGGATCTCCGCGCCGGCCGCGCTGTTTCGCATGATCTCACCAACGAATTTCTCCGCCAGCTCGGATTCGACGCGCCGCAACGTCTGCCGGAAGAAAGCGCCAAAATCCTCGCCGATCTCTGCCAACGCGCCGATTTCACCCTCTTCGAATTCATCCTCACCGACATGATCGGCCACAGCCAGGACATGCCGCAAGCCGAAGCCGTCGTCCGTCGCCTCGACACGCTGCTGCAGATCATTCTCGCAACCGTTGACTTGTCAAACACGACGGTTGTCTTGACCAGCGATCACGGCAATTTTGAAGACTTGTCGGTGAAAACCCACACGGAAAATCTCGTGCCGACCTGCGTCTGGGGCGCGGGGCAGAAAATTTTTGTCGCGCGGGTGAAGAGAATTGAGGATATGGCCGGATGCATTGAGGAGGCGATGAAGCTTTGACAGAAATAAAATTTCGAGCAGAACAGATCAGTGGCAAATAACCATTCGGGTTGTTTGCCATTTCTTTTTTTATCTGTAAGGATTGTCGCTCTCGACCGACCAACTCATGACTTGAACGCCATCACAAGAACCGAATTTAATTAGGAGAAAATCATGGCCAGCGCAAATCATTACGACGTGATTATCATCGGCAGCGGCGCAGGCGGCGGGACGCTCGCCTATCATTTGGCGCCCTCCGGCAAAAAGATTTTGATTTTGGAGCGCGGGAATTACGTGCCGCGCGAAAAAGACAACTGGAGCACGAAGGCCGTCAACGTGCAAGCCAAATACAACACCAAAGAAGAGTGGAAAGACAAAGACGGCAAGCCGCTGCATCCGCACACGAATTATTACGTCGGCGGCAATACAAAATTTTACGGCGCGGCGCTTTTTCGTTTGCGCCAGGAAGATTTTGGCGAGTTGAAGCATCACGGCGGCATTTCCCCGGCGTGGCCGGTTTCGTATGACGAGATGGAGCCGTATTACACCAAAGCCGAGCATCTCTATCAAGTGCACGGCGAGCGCGGCATCGATCCGACCGAGCCGTATGCCAGCGCGCCGTATCTTTATCCGAAAGTGAGCCACGAGCCGCGCATTCAGAAGCTGCACGACGATCTCACCAAACTCGGTTACAAGCCGTTCCACGTGCCGCTCGGCATCATGCTCAATGAGAAAGATCGCCAGAACAGCCGCTGCATCCGCTGCGATACCTGCGACGGCCATCCCTGTTTGATTTATGCCAAGTCGGACGCGCAAGTCGTTTGCGTCGATCCGGCGCTGAAAAATCCGAATGTCACGCTGATGACCGACGCCTATGTCGCGCGTCTTGAAACCAGCTCGTCGGGTCGTGAAGTCACGCAAGTTCACGTTGAGCGCAACGGCGTGAAAGAGAGGTATTCCGCGAACGTCGTCGTCGTCTCGTGCGGCGCCATCAACTCGGCAGCGCTGTTGCTGCGTTCGGCGAATGACAAACATCCGCGCGGTTTGGCGAACGGCTCGGACGTGGTGGGCCGGCATTACATGGGCCACGTCAACTCCATCGTGCTGGCGATTTCGCAGCATCCCAATCCCTCGATCTTTCAAAAGACGCTGGCGCTCAATGATTTTTATTTCCGCTCGAAAGAATGGGATTATCCGATGGGCCACATTTCGTTCGTCGGCAAGTTGGACGGCACGACGCTCTCCGCCGGCGCGCCGCCTTTTGTTCCCGGCCTCACGCTCGACATCATGGCGAAACACTCGCTCGATTTCTGGCTCACCTCGGAAGATTTGCCGGATCCCAACAATCGCGTGTCGTTGGATCGCCATGGCAATATTATGCTCTCTTACACGCCGAACAATGAAGAAGGCCACAAGCGCTTGCAGGCCAAGCTCAAGAGCATGTTAAAGCAAATCGAAGGCATGGAACATATCATTCCGCTGCAGCGCTTTCTCGGCCAGCGCATCCCGCTCGCCGGCGTGGCGCATCAAAACGGCACGATTCGCTTCGGCGACGAGGCAAAGACGTCCGCGCTGGACAAGAATTGCAAAGCCCACGAGGTGGATAATCTCTACATCGTCGACGCCAGCTTCTTCCCCTCCAGCGGCGCGGTGAATCCGGCGCTGACGATCATCGCGAATGCGCTGCGGGTTGGGGATCATTTGCTGCAGCGGTTGAAATAAGCGGCTATAAAACGTGATACGTAAAACGTAATACGAGGCACGGATTACGTTTTACGAATCACGTTTTACGAATCACGCATTACAATCATGCTCAGGAGAAACTGAATATGTTGATAAAACGATTAATTCACTCGCGCCTGTTGCTGTTTTCCTTTTGCCTTTTGCTCTTTGCTTTTCCGGCCCAGGGCCGGCAAACCAACGGCCACGATCTCGTGCAAGCCGTTGATGCCATCGGCATGACGGTTTCGGACATGGACCGCGCGTTGGATTTTTACACGAAGGTGTTGACGTTTGAAAAAGTGTCGGACGTCGAAGTCGCCGGCGACGAGTACGAGCATCTTTATGGCGTCTTCGGTTTGCGGATTCGCGTCGTGCGCTTGCAGCTCGGCGACGAGTCGATTGAGCTGACGGATTATCTCGCGCCGGAAGGCCGCCCCATTCCCGTTGACATGCGCAGCAACGACACGTGGTTTCAGCACATCGCGATTGTCGTCAGCGACATGGACAAAGCCTATCAACGCTTGCGTGAGTTCAAAGTGCAGCACGCTTCCACCGGCCCGCAGCGCATTCCGGATTGGAACAAAGCCGCCGCCGGCATTCGCGCGTTTTATTTCCGCGATCCCGATGGGCATCATTTGGAGATCATCTATTTTCCGGCGGGAAAAGGCGAGCCCAAATGGTCCCGATATTCCTTTGAAAATGATTCAAGGAAAATCGGGACGAATGGCAAGCTATTTTTGGGGATTGATCACACGGCCATCGTCGTTTCCAATACCGACCAGAGCTTGAAATTTTATCGTGATGTGTTGGGATTGAAAGTGGCGGGCGAAAGCGAGAATTACGGCGCCGAGCAGGAACATCTCAACAACGTGTTTGGCGCGCGAGTGCGCATCAGCGGCCTGCGCGCGCCGAAAGGCCCCGGCATCGAGTTTCTCGAATATCTGTCCCCGCGCGACGGCCAGCCTTACCCCGACGACGCCCGGGCCAACGATCTCATTCATTGGCAGACAACGTTGATTTTTAATAACACCGCAGCGTTGGTCCAACGCGTGCGCGCCGCAGAAAATTACAACTTCGTCTCGCCTGCCGCCGCCATCGCGGTTCTGGAAGCCAGGCTCGGATTCAAGAAAGGATTTCTCGTGCGCGATCCGGATGGGCACGTGATGCAGATTGTCGAAAAATAGTTTTATATTGACATATCACCCCCCTTCCTCCATGAACATCGGACAGGTCAGAAGATCTGTCCGATGCCATTCAAAGTCCAATTTACAACTTGCTTTTAAAGTTTGGTTTTATTATTATTCACTCAACTTTCTGCTTTCATGGTTTGAGGCTGTAAAAACAGGGTTGCGGTGGCATTCATCAGTTCGTCAATTATTTGATCGATGATTTTTTCACTGGCAGCCCAATGTTGTCGTAAGTGTTCTATGACAAAAGCGATCAAGCGATTGATGGCTTCAACCAAAGCCAAATCTTTGAGTTCTTGAATACACGCGCGAAAGATGCCGTCTAAAGTACGATCATCTATTGCCTGGCGTTGGTGACAAACCAACAAGAGGTACCGCGTAAACACAATGGTCGTATGCGCAATTAAGGCGTCACAGCTTTTGGCCTGAATTTCCTTGGCCAAGCGTAAATGGGATTTGATGACTTTGAAAAAGACCTCGATGTCCCAACGCTTGCCATAGATGCGGATGATTTCGTCATTCGACAAATTCAGATCAGTCGATAAGAGCGCCACCCATCCGCTTCGGTTACGACCACTGGCGAAGACAATCCGCACCGGCGTGCCACAAGCCAGCTTTACGACGACGCTGGCTTTAACCACGGCCTTACCACGGCGTTTTGGCAAAGCGGCGTAGAGTTCGCCTAAACGCAGCGAACGTCCGTGATAGCGGTATCGGATCCAGTGCAGGTCTTTCAACATGCAAATGACATCAAAGGCACGTCGCAGGCGCTTGAGGCTCATGATGAAATCGGGAAGCGCGAACCAACTATCCATCAGGACATAACGCGCGGACAGGCCGAGTTGGAACGCCCGCTTGAGCATCAGGATCACATTTTCAGGCGCTGTTTTCAAGGCTTCCAGACGTCTCTGGTAGCCAAGACTACGCTTGGGAATGTTTTCATTAATGCCGTTGATGCGCTTGTCTTCCTTGGTGGATGCCAACAACGCAAAGTCGACCGGTACCATGCTATTACCATCCGACCATCCCAATGTGAGCAAGCGAAAACCTTTGATCGACTTTTCGAGAAGATGATCGAAGACCCAGCTCAACAACTCTGTGCATTTGCTGCGGGCACGAGCATAGATCGAACTGTCGATGATCAAAACCTTCTCGCGCTGTTCACTCGTGAGGGGTTGGAAAAAACGGGTGATCAAGGTGGCGCTCAACGTCAGCAGAACCCGTCGCCAATTGTAGCGCGGATGATTCAGCAGCGCATAAATGGCATCCTTGCACATGCCTGGCAAGCCCGCCGCAATCAGATCATGGTAAAAGGACTGCTGGGCAAAAGGCAACCGCAGAATCTTGGTCAAAATCTTGAACGGAGCCGCACCATGGCGTTTTCGAATCTGGCAAAGTCGCAACAGCTTGCGAACTCCAAAGGCGTTCAGAAATGCCACAACCTTATTTTCTACCGGCAAAACACGAGAATTTTGACCATTTTTCATGGCAGAGACCCTTTCTGGATTTGCTGAACTTGTTCACGTTTTTTTGAGCGCATGAACAAATTTAAGCAAACCGAAAAGGCCTTTTCAATATCAAAGAACAGAAAATGCTAAAAAACCCAATAAAATCACGGTTAATCTGTCAACTCAGAAAGTTGAGATACTCAGTATCGAAAAACGGCGGGCACTCGACAACTTCGGTAGGGTTCTCTTCTTGCCTTTCTTTTTGCCCGTCGCGAGATTTTAGCCTACAATTTTCAACTTCTGCACTGCTTCCATCGTTCCAAAGCTGGTGAAGGTTTTAGTTTTAGTTTTAGCTTGCGCTAAAGAAAACTAGAAGCGTGAACACAACGTTCATTAACTGTTTTTGCTTTGTGATGGAATTGTCTAGTAGATCGAAGAGTATTGAAAAACCGATGGGAACCGTGCGGCAATCAACTTCGGCAACTGAATGTGCATGCAAAACGCCCAAGCGATTACCCCCGAGCAAGCGGAGTGGGCGCTGGCGGGGATTAACTTTGCACGGCGGTATTTCGTCTTATGAAACCGAATTCGCGGCGGTGGACTCGTTGGAAGAGGCGAAATATATCGAGCCGATGCCGGAGGAGATTACGCCCTTTCCCTCTCCCACTGCAACCACTCCGCTGGAATCATACAGCCTTCCACCTCCCGATACGTTGGCCGCGCCGGTAGATAGCTCGATGGTCAATCCGCCAGAGTGAGAAGATTGGGATTCGCCTTCGTAACGCAGATTGCCAGTCTGCAATCCGTCCCGCAAGCGGGACAATCCGAAATCGGTATATCTCCAGGTTTTGTATCTTTCCCCACTAAATAAGTAGACGATTCGCATTTTCTCTATACAATTGCAGAATCGGTTATTCATCGTTCAAACCAATCCGGATCTTGTGAAAGCCGGTGACGCCTATCAAAATGGTCGAATGCTGTTTCGCTTCAGCTTTATTTCTCGCCTCGTGATTTCTTGCTGGCTTATATTTTGCAATTCAAACTTTCAGTATTGCTTAAAGCTAAAAACAAGCTTATCACGATAACGAGGCGGAGGTGGCGATATGAAAAATCTGAATACAGACACTTTGTTGTCATTCAGCACCATTATACCCGATCCGATTTGGGGGAATATTCCTTTGACCGAGACCGAAGAGAAGATCTTGAGCACGCAAGGGTTTAATCGCCTTCGCGATCTCAAACAGATGGGGTTTACATACCTCAGCTTTCCAGGCGCCAATCATACCCGTTTTGAGCATTCGATCGGAACGATGTATGTGGCTGACAAGCTTTTTCTTTTTGCCAGCCATTCATTTCCGGATGAATTGCTTAAAAACACCCTTCAATACCTCCGTTGCCGCGTGGCTATTCGTATTGCCGCCCTACTTCATGATTTCGGGCACCCGCCTTTTTCCCATGCCGTGGAATCAGCGTTCAAGAAACACCCTGAGTTGTTGACGGTTTCTGATGATGATCTTGCAAAACTGGAACTCTCTGATGAGCTCAAATTTATTTTTGAAAACCCCAGCAAGTATTCTCATGAAATCTTCACCAAAGTCCTCATCGAAGAAGACGAGGAAATTCGCGATATACTGAAAGAAATTGGCTTGCAAGTGACAGACATCAGCCAGCTGGCGGTGGGCGAGCCGTGTTCGGAGCCTTTTGATCTTTTCCGCGAGCTGATTAGCGGCGATTTCGATGCGGACCGAATCGACTATTTATTGCGGGACAACTATTACACCGGACAACCCTTTCGGTTTTCACTGGAGGACTTCAAGGAGCGAATAGGCTTTCGTCGCGGCAGAAAAACCCTCTATGTTCGGCATGAAGCTCTGCCCAATTTCAATTCCCTTTTATTGGCGCGCGATAGAATCATTCGCACAGTCCATAGGGACCGAAAAGACCGAATCGTAACGCAAATGACCATTGCAAAACTTAATGAATTTATACGGGCAAAGTCTGACAGCAATCCAAAACAGAAAGTCAAACTGATTATTGAGATACATCAAAGATATGGCGATCATACCCTCACCAATGAATTGGCCAATTTTGAGGCCGAGACAAACGGCAAGGGTGAACGGATTTTAATGCAGAAAATTTTTTCCGGCAAGCTCGTGGATGAAAAAGCAGCGTTTACGTTTGAACACATGAACCCCCTGCTTTGCGCCTGTACCCACGTCATCAATGTTAATTTAGGATATGCCTCAAACCTTATTTGTGCCAGAATTAAAAGCCTGTACCGGAATTTCCACGATCTTATCGTTCATGTTTCCGTGCCGACTATTCCCAAGTATACGGCGCATGTGGAATACGACGGGCCGGAAGGTCCAGAGTATGCATATTTGTCTTCTGCGAGTTCCGTTTCAAGAGGAATTCTTGCAGATGCCATTTCCAATCTGGCCGTTTACCTCTACGGCACCGGTAAGCCGGAAAAAATCGAACCGGCCAAAGAAATTCCGATCGCAGAAGATGAAATCGGTTTTTGCCTCCGCGAATTAAAAGGCTTGAAGCGTGATTTGGCCGAAGCGATCATTGACGCTTCCATGCGTGTTCGAGAAAACCTTGCCAAACCCGATAGTAAAGGCAGAAAAAAAATTGTTGGTATCGACTTTTTGCTGTCGGTCATGGATGCGCTTGAAAATCACGTCAAAATAAAGTTGGGTGGCACAAATATTTGCACCTACGGAGGCGAATACCTTATTGACCTTCTCGTCAATTTCATCAGAAAACAGGAGCACCTTGCTATTGTTGGTTATAACGATAGCCGCGAGCGCGATATTCGTTCAGCACTTTTTTTAGACGTTCAAAAACTGATTTATATGGGCCTCATGGAAGGACGCCGTCGTCCAGCCTATATTGCAGGATTAAAATCCGATATTGGAATGACGCGCCATCATTTATACACCACTGTTCGTGATCGCAGCATGAGCATTCGAGGGCGGTCCTACTTGCGATGCGTCAATTTGAAACAACTATATCCGGAAATTTGGAACCAGGTGTCCACGATTCAAGACAACGCAAAAAATGAGCTGCTGGAAATTTCATCGCGCTTTCAGGAATTTATCAACCCGAAGACGCTTCAGGAGCACGGCAATTTTCTAAGGTGGCTCGAGGCCGACATGATTCCGAGGTTCAAAGAAAAGGAAGCCTGTCTTTTAATTTTCGAGCCGGTGGTAAAGGGAAAATGATCGTTTAGCATGCCGGAAAGAATTTGTCTTCAGGCGCTAAAACATTTCAGGCTTGCTTTTCAAGTTTTGCTTTGTTATAATTCAGCATTGGTAAACGGGCGGGCAAACTTTTCACGTTAGGAAGACTCGCCACTTGCTAATTATCGCCTTTTTGCCCTCCCCCAATTCAACTTTTTCGAGGAATATCGCATGGAAGACTTGACTACAACTGCCATTCAAAATGGCATGAGCGTGGACGAAATCTATCTTCGCATTTGGGACAAACAACAAGAATGGACAGGAACACGCTGGAACATCATCACTATCTTCTTGAGTATAAGTTTCGCTTTGTTTGGGCTCTCTTTTCAAGGCCAGAATTTATCTGTCTCCAGCAATGTACAAAGAATTACAGGACTTGTCATCTACTGGTTCACTTTTTGTCTCTATCAAAGATATAGTGACTGGACGAAGTTTTTAAGAGCTTATCTTGAAGAAATCGAAAAAACGAGACTAACTCAACTCGATCTTCACATAAGGTGGAAAAAGACCAAGCAAACACCGTTTCGCAAATGGACATCAATCACTAAATTGCTTTTCTATTTTGGCTTACTTTATTTGATGGCCGTGGTTTTACTGTGGATTTAAAGAGTACAGTAGGTAGGCGGATTTGGGGTTAACGCTATGTTGAGCTGTAATGAGGCAGATTTTTTTTCGCATCAGGTCTTATTTTTCTGCCTTTGTTCGCGACAAATCCGTCGATAAAACTTCTTCTATCCATCCATTTTCACAATAGGAAATAGCGCAAAAAGGCTCAAGCAAAGATGGATCATATGGTTGCTTTAATATCTCGAGGAGTTGTTTTGCAAAGAGGTGAGAATGGTCTTGAATGGATTGTACCACAACTTGGTTCTTTTCCGTATCAAATTGAATAAAGCTTACTCCGTCCAACTGCTTTTGCGGTTCTTGCATGCTTTTTATATAGTATTCCAATTGTTCTTCCAGGGGCCGATTAAACTTCTTGTGCTCCAATTGCACCTGCCGCTTTAAGCGTTGAAGAAGGGTTGGATAGCTGCAAATACATTCAATAAGGAATATGTGACAGCCATGCTCTTGCGCAAATTTAAAAGCTTTTTGCCGGCGGGTATATTCCTTGAAAGTAGCATCCAATATGACCGTTGAATACACGAAAATGTACTTTTCAACATCGGCATAGAAAATTTGGTCTACAGTCGTTATTTCCCCATTAGAAGAATGGTCATCCAATCGGCCGTTCTTTTTATGATTTCTGATGTAGTCACGGCTGACGACAATGGCATCACCCAAAGCTTCGCGAATCCGATGCGCCGTCATGGTTTTACCGGCGCCCGGCAGCCCACACATGAGAATAAGTTTTTTCTGTGAACCGTCCTGAGAAGCAGAGGAAAATCCTGTATCCATTTTTGATACTGCACTCGATATTGATTGCTGTTGTGAACTTTAAACCCCTTGGCCTGAAAATGGGATTTCATGGCACTAAGGCTTGGTCGGCAACCGAAAATCAGCCTTAAAAGCCTTTTCCGGGAATAATGCATAAAATACTCACAAACCTCCTAAATGCGGAATAAAAACTGAATTTTTTAATCGCTTTTGTAGTTTCAATAAAATGTATAGACTTTTTTTGATTTTCTATATATATTACGAACCGCTAACTTTCTTAGATCAGTGTGCGCTTGGCCGTTTAAATGTAGATGTATGATTGATTTGACTAACTCTTGAGATACAGCTTAACTCGATCCTACTTTGATTTTGGTCTATGGCGTAGAAATTGCCTTATGGTATTCAAGACAAATTAATTCCAGCCGATTTCTAAATAACGCTTTAAACCGGAGGGCGATGCAATGATCTCATACGATACATCTCCAAGCCTCGAAGCGCCCATAGAACTTGATGACGGTGCAAGAAAGAATGGTTGCTTAGGCTACTCTCCGACTTCTTTCCCAGAAATTCTTATTGCCCTTAAAAATGCCTTTTCTGTCGATAAAACCAAACGCGAGATTGCTTGTGATCTTTGTAAGATTGTCTTGGCCCGCTTAAACGAACGGCCAGGCAATATTCAAATGGATATTTGCGCCATTTTGGGCCGCATCGAGGGATATGATCTATTAAAATTAAAAGGTGCAGCAGGTTTTCTACCAGATGGAATGCTGACTTGGAAAAATTTCAAATTTGGTGAGGGTATAGTTGGACAAGCAGCGCGAGATAAAACACCGATTAGTACAAATGATTTGCATAATGACCCACGTGCGGCTGCTGAATTTGAAAGCACTATTGCTCAACTTACCGAAAAAGTCGCCATTCTGGCTTACCCCTTGGTTTTGGCAGATGGAGAGTTAATAGCAATATTGGTGTTGGGCAAGTTTCACTCTGGTACAGAATCCGAAAGCCATTTCTGGCACCCGAGTTTCATTAAGATAATCGAATGGATGGCGCCACATCTGGCAACAACGTTTAATAATGCTATCTGGCTGGCCAAAGCCAAACGCTTAAAACAATATCGTGAAAATGAGCGGTGTATTGGTGCTGCTGCAAAAAAGTTTTATAGCGCGTCGATCCTCGATCTCAATTTGATGATGGAAGAGATCTGCATCGAATGCATGAAAATTCTGAATCGCGGTAACCCCGTATACCCGTTTTATCAAAATTTTCTTTTCTATGAATACCAAGAGTATAGGAAGTTGTTTGTGCTGCGCTCGTATGGTCGCCGTCCTAAAGCGGTGTTGCCCAGCTTCCACGTCAAATCACGGTACTACAAAGACTTTGTGCAAGATGGGCAGGTAAAATGCCTCGAAAGTCAGGCAAAATTTGTGTCAAACCGAGGAAAAGCCCCCTACGTGATACGTTATCTTTTTGAGAATAAGCTTGAAGAGATTACTCCAAGGCTCAATGCCAATTGGTCGCCGGCAGGATTGGGTACCGCTTTCATTGTGCCGCTTTTTGAAAACGCACAGCCTCTGGGCGCTCTTCTTTTTTGGAGCCGAAAACAACATCGCCAATATGTCAACAAACCCGAATATTACCTCGGGGCAGAAAAACGGAAAATTGGCGCCAATGATTTGAGATATTTTCGTTCGTTGCAACCTTTGATTGCCAGTGAATATCATAAGCTTAAAGCGGATGAATACAACCAGCGCCGGATTATTGATCTTGAAAACCTCATGAGGGCCTTGAAAGAAGTGGTGCTCATTGAAGAAAAAAGCGAAGTTCTCGGCCGTTTGGCTGAATTTACGGCAAAATCGTTAAATGCCGAAGGTTGTTTTATCCATCTTCTCAACCCCAGCAATTCGAAGTTGACATTGCAAGCCACCTCGGGTTTTGCCTCCGATACTGATTTGAAAAAAGTGGGAATCTACTCTTTGAGGCCTCCCGGGGGTCAGCATAAACCCTTGCCCGTGCAGATTTTTGAAAACCAAAAAGAATTTATTGCCAACAGCGGCCGGAAATTTCGGCGTCTCACCGGCAACCGCAATCCGTTAAGCCCATTTTTCCGGCAATTGAAGAACAAAAGAGTCATTTCATATTTGGGCCGTCCGATCGGCGATCTCGGCGCGATTGAGGTTTTTAACAAAGCCAAAATTTCCCCTTCTGGCTGGAGCTTTTTTGAAGAACAGGATGCCAATACCTTGCGGCACATCAGCGAGGTGATTGCAACAGTGCTCAAACGCATGGAAGCTACCGCCTTCCAGGTGCAAAGTGAAAAAGTGAAAGTGACCAGCGAGCTGCTGTTGGACATTTCCCACGAACTCAAAAATCCCTTGTATGCTTCGTTGATTCATGTACGCAAACTGAAAAACTCGTTGAATGGCTATTTGGTGTCTGAGGACGGGAACGGAACGCTGCAAACGCTTGGCGTGATTGAAAGAAATGTCGAAAAAGCGCAGAGAATCTTGAGCGGCATGCAAAACTTTCAAGCCAACGAGACGCAGATGAAGCGCGAACCGGTGAATGTTGAAAAAATCCTCCGCCTGGTCATTCAGACCAATGAACTGTTTTGCGAACAGCAGCGCATCACCGTGGGATGGGAATTTTTGGCTGATAAGCCGTTGGTTTGCGGCGACGAATTGCAACTCAACCAAGTCTTCACCAATTTGGTTAAGAATGCCATGGATTCCATGCCAAATGGCGGCATGTTACAGGTGTGTTTACATGAAGTCGAAGACCGGTTGCAGGTGGAAATTTCCGATACCGGCAGCGGTATTCCGGACACGATTAAGGATCGCATTTTTGAACCATTTGTGACAACCAAAAATTCCGATCAAGGCAGCGGGCTGGGATTGGCGTTGAGTCAACGCATTATTAAACAGCATCACGGCAAAATTGAATTTGAAACTGAGTTGGGGTGGGGTACTAAATTCCTGGTGACCCTGCCTAAATTTGCTGAACCAGTTCTTTCACCCATTAAAAACTTGGAGTATCAAACCGTGTCTGCATAATGTCAATGAATTATGGATATAAAAAGTCAAACAATCTTAATCATTGATGACGATCCTGACGTGAGGCTGGCCACCAGAGTGAATCTCGAATCAGCGGGATACAAAAACATTGCCGAAGCTGAAAACGGCGACGCGGGATTGGCGCGCCTAAGCGAAAATCCGCCGGCGCTGGTTTTACTCGATCGTAAAATGCCGGGAAAAGACGGCCTACAGGTGTTGGATGAGATCAAAGAATTGTACGACGATGAAATCGAAGTAATTATGCTAACGGCTTATCGGGACAAAAGCTATATCACCGAGGCTATGCGCAAGGGCGCTTTTTATTATTTGGTGAAAGACGAGGATCCGGATTTTCATCTTCACATCATCGAGAAGGCTTTGCGCTATCATCAAAAATCCGTGCAGAGCAAGGCCATTGAACGGGAAATATATGAATTGCTGATTGACAATGACGACCTCATCAAGCATGGCTACGACTTTGGCTATTTTAAGAGCCTTCTGAGAAGAAAGATGGGGGCTTTGGTGGACGGCGTCATCACCACAACCATGACCGATTGCGCAGAATGCGCGGAACAAATTTGCCAAAGCTCGGCTGCCTCCTGTCTGCCGTCACAATTTGGCGCCAAGCTTCTCAGCTCGGCGTTGGGCGAACATTCGCCGTTGTTTGTTCTCCATCGTGAAAGCAACGATCCGTTTTTTATTCGCGCAGTCAGCCGTCACGTTGAAGCGGCGCGGCGCCACGAGGTGCAGACGCTGATTTATGTTCCATTTATTGACCATTCCTCGCCGCCGGTCATCCATTTTTTGCAGGAAAAACAGATTAGCCGCGAATTGGTGGCGTATTGCTGTTTTTATATTTTCTCTGATAAAATTTTGGAGTTTACACCAGAGGAGAAGCGGCTCTTACGCAGCTTTTTTGACCGTTTTTTGCTCGCCATGCGCATGGCCAAATTGGTGGATAAGATCAATTCCCTGAATCGAACCCGGCTTTTGGGTGAAATGGCGGCGATGGTGGTGCATCAGATCAGCCCACTGATTGCGCCTCTCATGAATTGTTTGGAGGACCCGGAAGCAAAAAAACAGGCGCGTGGACTGGCAATGATCAAGGATTTGCAGCGGCTGGTGGAAGAATTCCGCGTGTTCAGCAACGGCACGATTAAAGATTATCATTACGCCCATCACGAACTGACGCGCGTCATTCAACAGGCCGAAACCGTGTTCTTTTTGGAAATGGATCATACTATCGAAATTTTACATGAATTCTCCACCGGGCCATTCTTGATTCGCGGCGATGTCGAACGTTTACAGCAAGTCTTTTTGAATTTGTTTGTCAACGCCGCTCAGGCGATTGCCACCGCAAATCAGCCCAAGGGCTGCATCACTATTCAGGTGATGGCCAAAGAAAAACTGGTTGAAGTGCATATACGTGATAATGGCGCCGGCGTACCGGCGGATCTGGCGCCGAAGTTGTTCACTTCCTACATCACAACAAAAACCGGGGGGATGGGGCTAGGGCTTTGCCTGGCTAATGAAATTATCCGGCGCCACGGCGGCAAGGTCGAGTATAACCCGCAGTATGCTCCCGGAGCGGAATTTATTGTTACCTTGCCGCTTGTAGTCGCCGAATTACAGCCATAAAACGGCGTGAGGATCGTGATTCTGTGTTGACATTGGATAATTCAAAACCAGCGCGCACGAAAACGAGATCAGGGGCAGGGTTAGAAACACCCCTTTAAGGGAAACCTACCACTGCCCCTTTTCTTTTGCCATAACCAACTTAACTTTTGTGATCAGTTAATCTGCACAACATCATTGTGAAGGCGGTGCAACCATGAGTGTACTACGTGTTTTTAAAATTCTGGTGATTGAGGATAACGTTTATTTCGTGGATTTCCTGAGAGATAAACTGGCGCTGGAATACGAATTGGACGCTGTCGATAACGCCGAAGCCGCATTACTAAAATTTCAACAGGAAAACTACGATCTTGTTCTTCTGGATTTAGGCTTGCCCAGACGTCAGGGCATGCCTACAGAAATCATCGGCTTTGAAATCCTGAAACGAATCAAAATGATCGACACCAATGTCGAAGTGATCGTCCTGACCGGGGCGTCTTGCGAAATTGACAGCGCGATTCAAGCTATTAAAGACGGCGCCTATCACTTCCTGATCAAAGATGATTTTGAAATTTTTACAGAAAAATTGCACACGACGATTCAGAATGCACTAGAAAAAAGCGCACTGAAACGCAGGAACCGCGTGCTAACTAAGCAGGTCAAATACTTTGCGGAATATCAACGCCGTGTGCACAAGCATCTTCATCCGGACTTGACGTATCATTTCAATCTGCTGCTTGGCGAAAGCGAGCCGATGCAGGAGATTTACACGGTCATTGAAAAATTGTCGCTGCGTAGCCCAGACGAAACGGTGTTGATTTGCGGCGAACCTGGCACCGGCAAAGATTTAACTGCGCTGTGCATACATGCACAAAGCCCACGCGGCGACCGACCCTGGATTGTGGCCAATATTGCCGCGTTGCCAAGCAGTCTCATGGAAAGCGAGCTTTTTGGAATCGAAGCCAAGACGGCAACCGGTGTAAATGAAAGAGCCGGTTATTTTGAACAAGCAGATGGCAGTTCGATCTTTCTCGACGAGGTGGGGGATGTACCGCCAGAGGTACAGGTGAAATTGTTGCGGGTGTTGGAACAGAAAGAAATTCAGCGGGCGGGGTCTAGCAAACCGATCAACGTCGAAGCGCGGGTCATCGCCGCAACGAATCGCGATCTGAAAGAATTGATGGCGCAAGGAAAGCTTCGCGAAGATTTATATTTTCGGCTCAATGTCATTCCCGTTTCTCTACCGCCGCTGCGACAACGCCGGGAAGACATTCCCATTCTCATCCGGCACTTTTGTTACTTCATTCAACAGGAAGAGAAAAATTCTCATTTCAAGCTTTCTGACGACGCCGTCGAGCTTTTGCAAGCGCATGATTGGCCGGGTAATATTCGGGAATTGAAAAATATCATTCGGAAAGCCGCGATTTTGCGCAATCACGATGTGCTCACCGCGGCTGATTTTAGAAAATTGCTTCCGTACCCCAACCCCTCGCTTTCTTCCAATCAGGCCATTTTGGAACGCCTGCCGACGATGCAAAATTTAACGGCAGCCGGCGCTATGAGCTTCAAAAACATCCGTGACGATCGCTTGCGCCACAAGATTCTTCTCCGAGCCTTGATTGAGCAAGAAGGACGAATGGAAGAAGTTTTGGATGAGCTTGGCATCGCCCGCAACACGGGCTACAGATTTCTTGATGAAGCCCAAAATCTTCTTTTGACCGGACTCTGTCATGCGAATGTTCAATTAGAATGGCTGGCTGAAGTCTGGGGGGTCAACGCGCGCCAATTGGAAAAAACTATCCGCCGCGCGCATCGCTTGGCGAGTTATTTTGAGGGCTTGCAAGAGTGTTACGAACGTGACAAGAACCGCATTGCCGCGTTTCTGAATGTCAAAGTCGAACAGCTCGAAAAGGTGACGAAATATCTTGCCAATTTATAAAACAAAACCAGCCAACGACTGTCCGAACTTACCCTCGTAGTCCGGCGCCGTTGGCTGGTTGAGGTATGGAGGAGAAGAGAAGGTCGCGCAAGCAGCAAAGCGAATCAGAATTGTCTTAACGATGTAACCGCAGGGGTATTTTCAACTGTTGGCCGATGTGCAGCGTGTTCGGATTCGCAAGCGTATTATATTGCACCAAGGTTGAAATATTCACACCGTAACGTTCTGCGATTTCGCTTAAAGTATCGCCTGGCCTCACCGTGATGACCTCAATGTCACTTTGCAGCATCCGATCAGCCGTTCGCAACTGCAGGCGTGCATTCGATTTGATCGCGGTCTTGATCTCAATTTTAAACCACGGCTGCAAGTTCCATAATAAAGCGATAATCAACGCCACAAAAAAAAGCAGTACGATTGAAAACTTTACGTAACCACGTAGCGTTTGAAAAAAATCAAAGTCGGGGCTGAATGGCGGCGGCAAGTAGTAATTATTGGGATACATGGCACAATCTCACTTATAAATTATCACTACCGTCTTATTGACTCGACTTTTATCTATCAACAAGAAGTGACAAACTTAGTGCCATGAATTTCGAGTGATGACATTCAAAAAATAAAAACACATTCAACAAACTGGTCTTATAAATTCACAAATTGGCCTCGATAATTTTGTTGTTTTCGAAAAAAGTTAGATTGTCTGTGGAACGATCCAATAAAAAAAGAATTTACATACATATTCTTTTGGAATGTATAGACAGTGATTTTATTACTGTAATCAATCCCGATGCAATTTCTCCACCGCCCCGAGCATCGTCAAATCAACCGGCTTACCAAACCGGCTTCCAATCACCATCGCCAACACACTCGCCGGCAACGCAATTAAAATTGCCGAGAGCGGCGGCAACCAGGGCGAAAACTGGAAAAAGAGATAAACAACAAAACCGGCGATCATGCTGGCGATCCCACCGGCGAGATTGGCTTTTTTCCACCACAAACCCGCCATCACCGGCACAAACAACGTGGCGGTGAGCAGGCCGATGGCGGCGGAATAAAACTGCGTGATCAAGGCCGGCGGCGAATAGGCCAAATACATTGCGATCAGGCCAATCACCCACGCGATGGCGACGTTGAGATAGCTTCCTTTTTTCTCGCTCAGTTTTTTGCGCACCAAATTTCCGAGCAGATCATGCGAAATCGCCGAGCTGCAGGCGAGCAGCAAGGCGTCGGTGGTGGACATGACGGCGGCGAGCACGGCGGCAACCGCGAGGCCGCGCACGACCGGCGGGAACTCGTTCTGCATCACTTTCAGAAAAATCGTGTCGGCGTCTTGCAGATCGGGATAGTGAATTTTTCCGACCGGCACAATCGTGAAAACCGCGGCGAGAATCATCAGGCTGTACAAAATCATCGCGACGTTCAGCGACAGGCGCGCGCCGCGGGCGTCTTTGGCGGTGAACACACGCATGACGATGTGCGGAATCACCGGGATCGCCGCGGCCCAAATCACGAAGGAGCCGAGATAGCTGGCCAACGGTTGGTGCGCGACTTGGCCGAGGGCCGGGGCTTGCGTGGCCGTCATTTGCATGATCGCTGCCGGCGAGCCTTCACGAAACATCACGATCAACGCCGTGCCGATGACGACGAACAACATCAGCGCGCCCTGCATGACGTCGGTCCACGTGATGGCCAACATGCCGCCGATGGAAACGTATAAAATGAAAATCACCGTGCTGATGGTGACGGCCAATTTATAATCAATGCCCAACAAAAACTCGACGGTGATGCCGGCGGCTTTCATTTGCGCGATGATATAAACCGTGAAGCTCGCCACGATCACGATGGGCACCAGATAACGCACGAGCGCATGCGGAAAACGAAAGGCGAGAAAATCGGTGATGGTGAATTTGCCGAAATTACGCAGCGGCTTCGCGACCAAAATCGAGGCGAGCGGGAAACCGAGCACGGCCCCGGCGAACAGCGCGAGGGTGTACGGAATGCCTTTGCTGTACGCATAGCCCATGACGCCGATGATCGAGCCGCCGCTGGCAAGCGCGGCCATGATGGCAAAGGCGTTCATCATCGTGCCGATGCGCCGGCCCGCCACCCAATACTCGTCGCGCGAAGCCAGCACTTTGCGCGAGGCGAGCAGGCCAATGCCAATACAAAACGCCAAATAGGCAAAAGCCAAGACGTATTCCAGCGTCATTTCTTTTCACCTCCGTTCGCCACGTGACGGCGAATCAATCGGATGAGGGCAATCGTGGGCGAGAGAATCATCAGCGCGGCCATCATCCAGCCAAAGAGCGCCATGCCGGAAATTTGTATTTCCTGCATCCACGGCAAAAAAGAAATGATGGAAAAGAGAATGATGGCGAGCAAAAACCAGCGGTCGCCGCTGGGCATGGGGAAGAAGTTGGACATGGGAATAAAACGTAATGCGTAAAACGTAATACGTAAAACGTAATTTTGTAAAACGTAATTTATGGAGTAGGGATGTTTTTTAAAAGGGTGTCCAGCTCCATCTTTTGAGTAATATTCGTTTTGGTGAGATATGGCTCACTGTCTTCGCGGATTGTGTATGTCCGCTGTTGTGGAACCATCGTTAAAAGCAAGCGAATAATTTCAGTCAGCAATTGCATGCGATGTTGAACGACGGGTTCGCCTAAAATGTGCCGGCCTTTGTAATACCACCCACGGCTTTCACGCGCTGAACCTAATGCATATTCATAAAAGCGAGCTCGATCTTTTCCAGTCCCCCGTGAATACCCTTCTTCGATATTCGCGCTGACCGATCCCAGCGCTCGATACAACTGATCCGACAACCCAATTGTTCGTCGATCTTTCATCAGGCAAGTCACATCATGCCATCCCAGATCTGAAATAAACAAAGCCAATCGATAAGCCGTCACCTTCCAGAGAGAATCATCGGTTATCGCTTGCGGCAGCGTCTTTTCCCACTCTTCGTAATTCATCTCCTCACCACTTACGTTGTCTTACGTCTTACGTTTTACGCCTTACGTTTTACGAATTACCTTTTATTTTTCAAAACCCATAATTCACCACCCCAGTCAACCGTTGATTTACCGCCAAGCGCTTCCACGTCTCCTCCCCCATCTTGTTCACATACGCGGCGCGATCCGGCAGGCCGTAAATCCACTCGTCGAGATAGGCTTGCATGCTCTTTTCATCTTTGGAAATAGCGTCCCAGTTGAGATAGAAGTCATTGTCACGATCATAATAGCCTTGCGCGAAGCTCGGATGCGCGCCGAACGGCTCGACGACGACAGCGTTGACGGCCAAGCCGGGAATCACGGTGCGGTTGGGATCGGCGCGAATGATCTGCTCGTCAACCAATTCTTCGACGACGACGATGACACGTTTCGCCGCAAATGCCGCTTCTTTTTGCACGCCGAGCAAGCCCCAGATTTGCGCGTTGCCGTTGGCGTCGGCGCGTTGGGCATGAACGATGGTGACATCCGGATGCAGCGCCGGAACGGCGTTCAACTCCTCGCCGGTGAATGGGCAGGTGACGGTGCGAATGTTCGGATTGACTTTGGGCAAATCGCTGCCGCGATACGAACGCAGCGGCATGAACGGCAATTTCGCGGCGGCCGCATAAACTCGCATCGCCATGCCGAAATGCGAATACTCGTCGATTTCAAGCGGATGCGGCTTTTTCTGTTCAACGGCGCGGCGCAAAGCGTGCAAAGGCCCGACGCCGGGATTGCCCGCCCAAGAGAAAACCAATTTGCGCGCGCAGCCCGCCGCGATCATCTGATCATAAACCAAGTCCGGCGTCAAGCGGCACAGCGTCAAATCTTTCTTGCGCTGGCGGATGATCTCATGCCCGGCGGCAAAACAAATCAAATGCGTGAAGCCTTCGATCATCACCGTGTCGCCGTCACGCACGAATTGCCGGATGGCGTCGGACATGGACAGGACTTTGGAGTTGCTCATGGATTTTGAAAAAGGATTTAGTTTCCGTAATGCGTAAAACGTAATTCGTAACGCTTTACGCATTACGTTCTTACGCATTACGTTTTACGCATTACGTTTTGCGTCTTTACGTTTTATTTAATCACCGTCCGGCTCTGCTCCCGCATGAACTGCTGCACGTAATACGGGCCACACGCGCCTTTGCCGGTGCTGCCGCTGCCTTTCCAGCCGCAGAACGAATTGACGCCGGGCCACGCGCCGGTGGTGGCGCCGGTGCGGCGATTGGCATACGTGACGCCGGCTTCGATCGTGTTGAAAAAGTAATCCAGCTCTTTTTTATTTTTGGTGAAGATGCCGGCGGTGAGGCCATATTCGGCCTTGTTGGAAAGCTTCACCGCTTCTTCCAATGAATCGACGCTTGCAACCGCGAGAAACGGCAGAAACAGCTCTTCATAAAACAAACGATGATGGCGCGGCAGACCATCGACAATCGCCGGTTGCACAAAATAGCCGTGCGACAGGCTTTCGTCTTTGATTTGCCCGCCGCCGGCGAGAAACGTGCCGCCGCCATTTTTGGCTTCATTGAGTGCCGCCGCAAATTTATCGTACGCGCCTTGATTGATAACCGGCCCAAGATAAATGTCGCGCTGGCTGGGATCGCCGATGGTGATCTTCGCGGTCTTTTGCAAAAGCAGCTCGACAAACTCGTCTTTCACTTTTTGATGAACGTAAACGCGCGAGCAGGCGCTGCATTTTTGGCCTTGCAGACCGAAGGCCGATTTCATCACGCCTTCGGCGGCAACGTCGAGATCGGCGGTCGGCATCACGATCGCGGGATTCTTCCCACCAAGCTCGACGATCGTAGGCCGGATGAAATTCTGGCTGAATTCGTGGAAAATGTGCAAACCCACCGGCTTCGATCCGGTGAAAACGATGCCGTCCAATTTCGGATGTTTCACCAGCTCCTCGCCGATTTGCCGGTCGCCGGCGATGAAATTGAAAACGCCGGCGGGCAGTCCGGCTTTTTGATAAATCTCGGCCATGCGATAACCGATCCACGGCGTGCTGTGCGACGGCTTGAACACGACGGTGTTGCCGGCGATCAACGCGCCGGAACTCATGCCGACGGACAGCGCCAATGGAAAATTAAACGGCGCGATCACCGCCCAAACGCCGTACGGACGCAACACGCTGCGCGTGTCTTCATTCGGCGAGAGTTTGCTGAGCGGCATGCTGAAGCCTTTGGCGTCCATGATTTGCTGGCAATAATAATCAATCAAATCCGCCGATTCTTCGGCATCGCCCATCGCTTCGAAACGATTTTTGCCGGCTTCCAGGCTCATGATGGCCGACAGTTCGAATTTGTGTTTGCGAATCAGCGCCGCGGCTTTGCGCATGATCTGCACGCGCTTGCGGTAATCCATCGCGCTCCATTTCCGAAACGCCAAACGCGCCGCTTCGACGGCGGCGTGCATTTCCTCAGCGGTGGCCTGCCGGAAATTGGCCAACACCATCCGCGTATCCGCCGGATTGGTGCTCGCAAAAATTTCGCCGCGCCCGCGAATCGGGCGGTTGTTGATCACATGCGGGTACGTCCTCCCCATTTTTTTCTTGACTGCCGCCACCGCCTTGTCATACTCGCGATGAAAAGCATCCAAATTCGCCCCGAGCGTGCTGTAGGTAATTTTGAATTGTTTGGGCATGAAAGAATCTCCATCTCCTAATTTGGCTCCTACTCTTACTCTTACTCTTACTCTTACTCGTACTCTTACTCCTACTCTCACTGTTTTGAAAAGCGAGTAAGAGTAAGAGTAAGAGTAGGAGTAGGAGTAGGAGTAAGAGAAATACTGTGAATTAGAACAAATTTGTTAGGCTGATACGTGCATCCATCCTCGCGCATGCATCATTTCTTCAACGACGATATCCAAAACCCGCGATAGCGTCGTGACGATTTCCTGCACTTGCTCGGCGGTCACGATGAATGGCGGCGCGAGCAAAATCAGATCGCCGTCCTTGCCGTCGACGTGGCCGACGTTTGGCCAAACCACCAGGCCGTGCGCCAGCGCCGTTGCTGAAATCAATTCCACCACCCGCCAGGCGCGCGGGAACGGCGTTCGCGTGGTTTTGTTCTGGACAAATTCGATGCCGGCCAACAAGCCGCGGCCGCGAATATCGCCCACCAGCGGATGCGCTGCGAGTCTGGCGCGCAGCTCTTGATGCAATGCTTCACCCATTTCTTTGCAGCGCGAGAGCAAATCGTGTTGCTGCAAAAAGCGAATCGTCGCCAACCCCGCGGCGCAGGCGAGCGGATGATGCGAAAAAGTTTGCGCGTGCAAAAACTCGCTGCCGGTTTCGCGAATGGTGGTGACGATCTCTTCGCGCGTCACCATCGCCGAAAGCGGAACGTAACCGCCGGTAAGGCCTTTGCCGACGAGCAAAACATCCGGCGTCACGCCGTAACTTGAAATGGCAAACCACTCGCCGGTGCGGCCCATGCCGCAGAGAATTTCGTCCGCGATAAAAAGCATGTCGTGCCGGCGGCAAATCTCCATCACGCGCGGATAATATTGCTCCGGCGGCGCCATCGCCCCGCCGGTGGAGCCGAGCACCGGTTCGGCGATGAAGGCCGCGACGGTCTCAGGATTTTCTTTTTGAATCGCCAGCTCCAATTCCTGCGCGCATTCGTAGTCGCATTCCGGAAAAGTTTTTCCCCATGGACAGCGGTAACAGATCGGCGGCGGAATTTTGGGGTGATCGACGTAGAGCGGCTCGAAAATAGCGCGATAATGCTGGCGCCCGCTCACGCCCATCGCGCCGAAGGTGTTGCCGTGATAACTCGGCATGCGGCTGATGACTTTGTACTTCGTCGTCTTCCCTTTTGCCGCCCAATATTGCCGCGCCAATTTCATCGCCGCCTCGGTGGCTTCCGTGCCGCCGGAAATAAAAAAAGCCTTGTTGAGTCCTGAGGGCGCAATCGCGCACAGCTCGCGCGCCAGCTCTTCGACCGGCTCGTGGGTGAATTGAAAGCCGCTGACATAAGCCAATTTCACCGCCTGCTCGCCGATGGCGTGGGCGATTTCAGCATTGCCGTGTCCGACGTTCGCCACCATCGCGCCGCCGGAAGCATCGAGATAACGCCGATCTTCGTTGTCGAAAAGATACACTCCTTCGCCCCGCATGATGCAGGGGTAATGATAGCGCAGCTTGCGATAGAGAACGTTGCCGTGCGGGTAGGCGAATTTTTTGTTGGAACTCATAGGCAACTCAAAGGCGGAAGCATGTAAAAAAATGAACTGTCGCGCCAGTTGACTTTTATAAAAATATGTTTTAATTTAGTGACAGTCAAATCAAACGGAGTTTATTTATGGAATATACTGTTTTAGTTCAACCGGATGAAGGCGGAGGATTCATCGCATCGGTGCCAGCAATACCCGGATGCCACAGTCGCGGCGCCACGGAAGATGAAACCATTCGAAACGTTAGCGTTAATATAAAGGATTTTCTGCGTAAAACCAAGATCGTTCGCATCTCTGTTGAAGAAAATGGCAATCTGCCGGAAGATCCATGGGACGAAATCATTGGCGCTTTTGCCAATGATGAGACCTTCGACGATTTCCAAAAGCAAATAAAAAAATATAGAAAACGCGTAAAACGATAATGGATGATCGGCTTCGTATTCTTGACACGGATATGTTGAGTCTGATTCAACGCGCTGATTCGCAAGCAACCAGACATTTAAAGGCTTTGCCGCCGCGACAGCGGGGCATCACCGTCATCACATTGGAAGAGCAAATGCGCGGTCGATTGACTCAAATTGCTCAAGCCAAGTCTGGGGATCAATTTCTGCGCGCCTATCATCTTCTCGAACTAACCCATCACGGACTTTGTAAAATTCAACGCTTCGCGTTTGATGAACGCGCCCAACGGCACTTTGACGAACTCAAGCGTCGCAAGATTCGCCTTGGCACATTGGATTTGCGCATTGCGGCAATCGCTCTTGCAAGGAACGCCATTTTAGTAACCCGCAACCGCCAAGATTTTGCAAAAATTCCAAATCTTGAAATTGAAGATTGGAGCCTTTCTGAAGAATTCGTTGAGTAAATTTATCCTTCCTGCCGTTCATTTCGCATTTTGATTAAGATAATTTCTCCAGCCACAAAATCAAGTCTTTTGTTCCTCCAAAACAAAAACGCCATGAACCCGAAACGATCGGGGTCATGGCGTCAAATGGAGTGGAGACGGCGGGAATCGAACCCGCGTCCGAAGGCCAGTCAAGGAGAACATCTACATACATAGTCGCTTGATCGATCTCGCGGCGGCGACCTCACTCGACAAGGGTCGTTCGCCGCCAGCCTGTGAATCTCGCCCCGAGCATCCAGGCGGTGCTCGCGGCCAGCCACCAGAGCTGGCGCTTATTCCCGCGTGGGTGGCGCAGTTGGGGTAAGCGGGTTACCTAAGTATTAATTAGGCAGCCAAAGCATACGCATAATTGTCTGCGTTTAAATTGTTTGCCCGGATATTTAACGAGGTTCCAGACAACCTCGGTATGCCGTTCTCGATGCCTCGACCCCCGTCGAAACCATGTCGTCCCCGTTTGGCATCTCACGCACGTTTATAATATACAAAAATTTTTCAATGCTGTCAAGATTTTCCGCGCTTGCTGGCGATATCCGCGCCGACGGCGATGATCAAAATCAAACCCTTGATGACGTCTTGAAAAAAATCTTCGACGTTCATCAAGCTCATGCCGTTGTCCAGCGAGGCCATCACCAACGCGCCGACGAGGGCGCCGGCGATCGTGCCGCGCCCTCCCATCAAGCTCGTGCCGCCGATGACGCACGCGGCAATCGCATCCAGCTCCAAAATTTTTCCGGCATCGGCGGTGGCGCTGCCGACGCGGGCGGTGTAAATCAATCCGGCGACGCCAGAAAGAATACCCATCAAAATAAACACCGCGAGAATATTGCGCGGCAAATTGATGCCGGAAAGATGCGCCGCTTCCGCATTGCCGCCAATCGCATACACGTGCCGCCCGAACGGCGTTTTGTTCGCGAGAAAATGAAAAAGCAGCGCCAGACCGAGCAGAACCAGCACCGGCACCGGCATGCCTTCATAAGAATTGAGATAGCCGGCAAAAGTCAAAATCAAAGCGGCGCCCGCGAGAATTTGCAGCATCGTCACCCACGCCGGCGCGGTGGCGAAACCGAATCGTTGGCGCGCGTGTTGTCGCCGCCAAAGAATCGTCGCCGTGGCGATGACGGCGAGAATGGCAAGCGCCCAGCCGATTTCTTTGCCGACATAAGCCTGGCCGATGAATTTGAACTCCGCCGGCAGCGGCCCAACCGTCTCGCCGCCGGTCGCCCCTTTGATGACGCCGCGAAAAATCATCAGGCCCGCCAGCGTGACGATAAAAGCCGGAAGACGTTGATATGCCGTTAACCAACCTTGGAAAAGGCCGATGATGGCGCCGAGCGCTAATGTTCCCGCCATCGCCGCCCATGCCGGCCAATTCCACCACGCGTGCATGATCGCGGCCATGCCGCCGGTAAGCCCGACCACCGAACCCACCGAGAGATCGATGTTGCCGGAAACGATCACCAGCACCATGCCGATGGCGAGCACGCCGGTGATGCAGCTTTGGCGGGTGAGATTGGAAAAATTTCTGGCGGTGAGAAAACTGCCGTCGGTGGTGATTTGAAAAATGATCCAAATCGCCAGCAGCGCGAACACCATCGCGTAAGCGCGCACCTCGAACGCCGGATGCCAGCGGCTGTTGGCGGAAACGGCGAGGGTTGATTGAGATTCGGTGGCAATCGACATGAAATACACCAAAATTAAGCGTTAACGCTGTCAAACTCAGAAAAAAAATTCTGAAAGTTTAATCATCACCGATTGAAGAATCCCACCGATGAAAACTTTATCAGTGGGATTCTTCAATCAGTGGTTTTTCAAGGCTGCTCAAAGAGCGCTCGTTTCAGCTTGTCTGAATACGAAGATAGTCTATTACAACTGAAATCTTTGCAGAAAAAGCCTACGGCCGCAGGCAAAAACTTTTGGCTCACGGAAATGAATTCATGAAAATCTTTTCCGTGAGGGCTCTTTTTGGTTGTGGTTTGCCCACGTTGAGGTTTACAACCAAAATGCGTTGACGAGATGCTTGATCTCCACGCCGTTCAAGCCTTTCGCCACGGCAATCACGTCAAAGCGGCAGTCGCGATTCGTGATGCCGTTGGTGGTCAAATAAGCCAACGCCACGCGCCCGATCTGGCGCTGTTTTTTTCTCGTTACCCAATTGAACGCCTCGCCCATGGCGTCGGACTTTTGCGTTTTGACTTCCACAAAAACCAACATGCCGTTGTCATCCGCAATGATGTCGATTTCGCCATGGCCGTAGCGAAAGTTGCGGTGGAGAATGCTATAGCCCAATTTTTCAAGAAACTCCGCCGCGCGCTGCTCGCCCCAGGAGCCGAGAGTTTGAGTTGGTTGCGGCATGGTTATCTTTCTCGTAAAACGTAATTCGTAACATGTAAAACATTACGAATTACGTTTTACGTGTTACGTTTTATTTCCCAGCGCCCGCGGATGAAACGAGCGGCGATGAATTTTGCACGCGCCGTATTGCCGCAGCGCTTCAACGTGCGCCGGCGTCGGATAGCCTTTGTGCCGGTCAAAACCGTATTGTGGAAATTGGCGGTGATAATCGCGCATCAGGCGATCACGCACAACTTTGGCGATGATCGAGGCCGCGCCGATGGTAAACGACAGGCCGTCGCCCTTGACAATCGCGGTTTGCGGCAGGTTTAAATTCGGAATCCGGCGGCCATCCACCAGGACGTGTTGCGCCGCAGGATTGAGCTGAGCGAGAGCCTGGCGCATCGCCAGCATCGCGGCTTGATAAATGTTGAGGCGGTCGATTTCTTCAACCGCGACGATGCCGACGCCATGACTCAAACAACTTCGCAGAATGTGCGGATAAAGCTGCTCCCGCCTTTCTGCCGAGAGCCGCTTCGAATCATCGACGTCGGGAAGAAAAAATCCCGGTGGAAAAATCACCGCCGCCGCCACCACCGGGCCGGCCAGCGGCCCGCGTCCGGCTTCGTCGACGCCGGCGATCCGCGTGACGCCTTGTTTCCAGAGCGTGGCTTCAAATTGCAGCTTGTTCATTTTTGCTTAACGCAATATAGCCAAAATGATTTTCGCTCGCAAGTGAAAAACAGCGTTCATCTAAGCAAGTCACCGACCGGTCACTTAAGACCAGGTACATTTGAAATTTTAGGCATTTCAGTGACCGTTCAGCACAATTTGACCTTCAATCATTCTTCCTGTGAAAAACCACTTGTCATCGCGAGGCGTTCTTTGCCGAAGCGATCTTCTCGCAGGCAAAAGACTGCTTCGCTGAAAAACGCTCGAGTGACAGTTTCTTAGGAGTGAGGGCTTCGACGCTTTGAACAATACCCTTGCTTTTTTCGTCTTGATGAGTATATTTCACAAACAGTCAATTTTCATATTAACCAGAGGAGGAAGTATCATGCGACGTTATCAAACCGTCGTGATTTTGCTGGCGCTGGCCGTAACCCAGTTTGCGCTGGCGCAGGAGCCGGTGAATTTGGAAGTCGTGTCGCGCATCAGAACCGAAGGCTTTCAAAATTCGCAAGTGATGGAAACGATGTTTTGGCTGACCGACGTGCACGGGCCGCGTTTGACCGGCTCGCCGAACATGAAAACCTCCAGCGAGTGGGCGCGCGATCAACTCGCGAAGTGGGGCTTGGAAAATGCAAAGCTCGAATCGTGGGGCACATTCGGCCGCGGCTGGACGACGGAAAAATTTTCCATCGAAATGCTCGAGCCGCAATATCAGCCGATCATCGCGTGGCCGCAAGCCTGGACCGCCGGCACCAACGGCGCGGTTTCCGGCACGCCGGTGATCATGAATGTCACCACCGAAGAAGATTTGGTCAAGTACAAAGGCAAGCTGCGTGGCGCCATCGTGCTGACGCAAAAACCGCGCGATGCCGAGACGCATTTTGAAGCCGACGCCAAACGCCGCGACGAGAAAAATCTGGCAGAGTTGGCGCAGGCCCCGGAGTTGGGCGCGGCCTCGCCTTTTGAAGCGAGAATGCAGGAATTTCGCGCCCAACGCGCGTTGCGTGATAAACTGACGAAACTTTTCAAAGAAGAGGGCGTCGCGGTGTTGCTCCAACCCAGCCGCGGCGAGCACGGCACCATTTTCGCCGGCGGCGCCGGCTCGCGCAATGTCGGCGCAGATACCGGCGTGCCGACCATGGTCGCCGCCATCGAGCATTACTCGCGCGTTTGGCGTTTGCTGGAAAAGGGCCTGCCGGTAAAATTGGAGGTCAATATTCAGAATCGTTTTCACGAAAATGACTCGCTAGGCTACAACGTCGTCGCCGAAATTCCCGGCGCCGATAAGAAACTCAAAGACGAAGTCGTGATGCTCGGCGGCCATCTCGATTCGTGGCATCCCGGCACTGGCTCGACCGATAACGCCGCCGGCTGCGCCGTGACGATGGAAGCCGTGCGCATTCTCAAAGCGCTCGGCGTGCAGCCGCGCCGCACGATTCGCATCGCGCTGTGGAGCGGCGAAGAGCAAGGTTTGCTCGGCTCGCGCGGTTATGTGAAAAAACATTTCGCTGATCCGGCGGTGATGAAGCCGACGCCCGAACATGAAATATTCGCTGCCTATTTCAACCTCGACAACGGCACCGGCAAGATTCGCGGCGTGTATCTGCAAGGCAACGACATGGTGCGGCCGATCTTCGAAGCATGGCTCAAGCCCTTCAACGATCTCGGCGCCAACACACTGACGATCCGCAACACCGGCGGCACAGACCATCTCTCCTACGACGCCGTCGGATTGCCCGGCTTCCAATTCATCCAGGATGAGATCGACTACGACACCCGCACGCATCACACCAACATGGATCTTTACGATCACGCCATCAAAGGCGATTTGATGCAAGCCTCGGTGATCATGGCCGCGTTCGTTTATCATGCTGCCATGCGCGAAGAAAAACTGCCGCGCAAGCCGATGCCCAAGCCGCAGCAAGGCCCGCGCTTTACGTTACAATAAAGTCCGAAATCGAGGAGTCCGAGGTTCGAAGTCAGGCTTGCGGAAGTCGCAAGTCCGACTTTCACTTTTTAACCGTCTATGCCTGCCCTCACACCCGTTCCGGCGGCGGATTGGCGGCTTGGCGTCATTCTGCTCGCCGGCATGATCGGCCTGCTCGCCGTCACCGAACGCCTGCACCGTTTTCATCCTCACCGCGCCGAAGCGCTCCGCAAGCTCGTCCACCTCGCCACCGGCGTCGCCGTTTTGCCCGCGCCCTGGCTGTTCACTTCTCCCCTGCCGATTCTTATTATCGCCATTTTTTTTGCGGCGGCAAATTTTTGGTCGATCCGGCGCGGCAGGCTGAAATCCATTCATGCCGTGTCGCGGCCTTCGCTCGGCACGTTTTACTATCCGGTTTCTTTTATCATCCTGCTGCTGGTGTTTTGGGAGCGCAGCGTGATGATACTCACGATTGCCTTCGCGCTCATGGCCTTCGGCGATGCAGCCGCCGGCCTCGTCGCCGGAAAAGTTTCGCGCCGGAAAATTTTGCCTTTGCCGTGGGACAAAAAATCTTTGCAAGGCAGCGCTGCGATGCTGGTGATCTCAACTCTCATCGTCGCCCTCGGCTTGGCTCTTTTTAAAAACAGCCATAGCTTATCGTGGGAAAATGGCCTTCATATCGCGCTGGCGATTGGCGTTTTGGCCGCGGCCGCCGAAGCGCTTTCTTATCGCGGCTCCGATAATTTGACCGTGCCGCTGCTCGCGGCGCTGGCTCTTTTTATTATTTTGCAGCCGGAAACGCAGCAACAATTTTTTCTCGGTGAAATTTTGGCGCTGGCGATTGTGACCATCGCGTTTTTCGCCAAAGCGTTGGATTTAAGCGGGGCCATCGCCGGATTTCTCGTCGGCACGTTTGTGTTTGGCCTCGGCGGCTGGGTGTTTGCCATCCCGATGCTGCTGTTCTTCGTCGGCTCCAGCCTGCTCTCCAAGCTGCCGCAAAAGAATGCCCGGCTCGCCGAAGAAATCATCGCCAAAAGCGCCCGCCGCGACGCCGCGCAGGTCTTGGCCAACGGCCTGCTGCCGGCGCTGATGGTCATCGCCAGTTTGTTAATTAAAAATGAAACCGCGTTTCTGCTTTATCTCGGCGGACTCGCCGCCGCGACTGCCGACACCTGGGCAACGGAAATCGGCTTGCGGTTTGGAAAACAACCGCGTTCCATTTTAACCGGAAAACTCGTTGCGCCTGGCACGTCCGGCGGCATCACCCTTGCCGGCGTTCTCGGCGCGATTTTGGGCGCGGCGTTGATAGCTTTGACAGGATATTTGAGCTATCATTTTTTTAAAAATGGCGGAATTCGTTTGCTGACATTTATCGGTGTCACTCTCGCCGGCGTCATTGCGCAATTCGTCGACAGCCTGCTCGGCGCGACGCTGCAGCGTCGGAATCGCTGCGTCGTTTGCGGAAAAATCACCGAGCGCGGCGAGCATTGCGGACAAACGACAAACTACGCGTCGGGATGGCGCTGGTTGGATAATGACGTGGTGAATATCGCCTGCGGGGCGAGTGGAATCATGTTGATGTTGATCATTTTGTAGTTGTGCCTTCAGGCGCCGAACGTGGGAATTGAGGTATTGCTTCAAAATTTAATGCCAACCTTTTGATTTAAGGTTTCAAAAACTTTTGCGGAAAAAAGCCCAAAAAAATTCTTGACTTTTATGTCATGATTTTTTATCTATAAATAGTTCAGATATAAAATATCAGCATGAGAATAAATTTCCAAATCATCAGGTTGAACGCAGAATGAAACAAGGCTTGACGAAAGGGACATTGCTGGATCGCGACAGTTATCCGGCCGGACGGAAAGAGTCGCTGAGATTGTGGGTAGTGCTGGCGCGCTGCTTCAACTCCTTTGCGCAAAATGAGGCGCAGCATCTCAAAGCGTTTGATCTGACACCGCCGCAGTTTGGCGTGCTGGAGGCGCTGGCGCATCTCGGCCCGATGAAAATGTGCGAGATCGGCAGCAAGCTGCTAATGAGCGGCGCCAACGTCACCGGCGTCGTCGATCGTTTGGAAAAAAAGGAACTGGTGCGCCGCGTCATGGATGCGGAAGATCGCCGGATGTTTCTCATTCATTTGACGGATGAAGGCAGCAAGTTGATTGCGAAAATTTTCCCAATTCATGCCGGGCGGATCGAAGTGTTCACCAATGCGTTGATTTCAAAAGAAAAACGCCTGTTGACCGATTTGTTGAAGAAACTCGGCAAGGCGCAGGCCGGCGCTCAAGACGGCGCGGCAACTCGGCACTGATTTGAATTTGAAAATTCCCAAAATTTTAAACCCTAAAATTTAACTTTTACCTCAAGGAGGCGCTATGCGTTTCACCCAGAAGATTGTTTTGATTTTCGCGTTGTGTTTTTTCACCTCCGCCGGTTTGGCGCAGGAGAAATTCGAGATCGACCGCTCGCATTCCAATATCGGTTTTACCGTGCGTCACATGCTGATCGCCAAAGTTTCCGGCGGTTTCAGCGACTTCTCGGGAACGATCGTGTACGACGAGAAAGACATCACCAAATCTTCGGTCAATGTCACCATCAAGACGGCGAGCATCAACACCCAGAACGAGAGGCGTGACGACCATTTACGCGGCGACGATTTCTTCAACGCCGCGACGGATTCGGTGATCACCTTCGCCAGCAAATCCATTAAAAAAAGAGGCAAGAGATACGTTGCTGTCGGCGATTTAACGATTCGCGGCGTGACCAAAGAAGTCGAGCTGCCGTTCAACATTCTCGGCGCCGTTAAAGACCCGCGCGGCACGCGCATGGGCTTCGAAGCCACCTTGACGTTGAACCGCTTCGACTATGGCGTCAAATGGGATCGAAAGCTCGACAACGGCGGCTTGGTGGTTAGCAATGAAGTTCAAGTCAATCTGGCCGTGGAAGCCATTGCGAGAGCGCAGCAGTAAATTTGCGGCAGGAAAGCCGGCGTTCGAGCAGTTAGCGGCGTGTTCATAAGTTAATCCGCCCATCACGCGGTTAAGCCACACTTGAATTGCCAAAAATTTTAAACGCCACTCGTTCGAGGTGAAGGAACGAGTGGCGTTTTGTTTTATCAAGTGCCGGCTTTCGGACGGCTTGACAAAGCCGCGTTATTTTGGTATCTTGAAAAGAATTTTGAAAGTAAGGAAAGATGAATCAACGTTTATCGAAATACTGGACTGGAAAAACCGTGCTGATCACCGGCGCATCGTCCGGCTTGGGCTATGCGCTCGTCGAAGCCCTGGCGCCATATCGTGTGCATTTTTGCCTGTTGAGCCGGCGTCTCGAGCCGATGCAAGAATTGGCAGAGAAATTTACGGCAAGCGGCAGCCAATTTTGGCTGCGCGCCTGCGACGTCCGCAACCGCGCCGAGGTCGAAAGCGCCATCGCCGATTTCGTCAAAACCGCCGGACGGCTCGACGTTGCCTGGGTGAACAGCGGCATCGGCGGCGAAACTTCCTATCGCCGCTGGGATTGGGATCGCGTCGAGAATATTTTGCAAACCAATCTCAACGGCGCGCTGTACACGGCGCACACCTGCTTGCAATACATGACGCCGCAACATCGCGGCGCGATTGTCGGGATCAGCTCGGTTTCGGCCATGCGCGGTTTGGCGGGCAGGCCGATTTACAGCATCACAAAGATCGGCCTGGCGTTTTATATGGAAGCGATGGCCGCCGAGCTGAGGCAAATTCAGTTCACCACGATTTACCCGGGGTTCGTCGACACCGCCATCAATCGCGGCAATCCGAACCGGCTGTGGCTGATGACGGCTAATCGCGCCGCGCAACTCATGCTCGCCGCCGTCGCCAAAGGCAAACGCGAGTATATTTATCCCTGGCAAATGCGCTGGCTTTTTCGTTTAGTTCGCATCTTGCCAGCAAGCGTTTATCGCTGGGCAGGAGGAAAGATGATCGAGCTAAGCCGGCCGCGGTGAGGAAATTTCGCTTGCGCTTTTGGAAAATCGGTTTTAAATTGGTTTGGGTTACAAAGGTGATCTCATGAGCGAAACCAACAATCCCAAGCCTTCTATCATTGCGGAACCTACCGTAGCGACTTACGGCAGCGTCAAGCCGGCTTACGTACCGCCCGCCCAAATTAGACCGTGGACGATTGCCGGTGTTGCAGCGCCGGATGCTGTTTGGGAATTTGCCAAGAAGCACGGACTCATAACTTATTTGGAAATGGGTATTCAGTGAGTTCGTAAATTTTTCCCGACCGCGCACAACATTACGTTGGGATATGGCATTGATTACGAGGGAACTGGCTTGAATTGTATTGAAATTGAGTTTGATGTTTCTGACACCGTTGAGAAGGTTTTGGAACAGTATCAGCAATTAAACCAGGAAAGGACACGGCGCCTGCCGTTGGAAATAGCCGAGAAAATTACCTTTATGATCGGGTGGGTATAACTATGCACGGCGATGACTTTCTTGAAGTTGCGAAACATTTGCTCAAGACGCCAAATGAAGCTTACTATCGTACTGCCGCTAATCGGGCTTATTACACCGTGTTTCATGTTGTCAACGATTTGCTGGGAGAGCTTGGATTTAGCATATCCGATGGACCGCAAGCGCATGGTCAGCTTTTGGCGCGCGTTAATAATTGTGGTGTGTCGGAATTACAAAGTTTATATCCGATCTTGCATGATTTATATAATCGGCGACGGAAGGCAGATTATGATCTGAAATCGCCGCGGTTCAGCGCCCAAGCCTCTGTTGCTCTTAACGTAGCCTCGGCAGGCCAAATTAGCACTGCCATCAAAAAATGCCAACAATCCCAAACCCTCCGTGCACAAGTCCGCAACGGCATCCGCGATTACAAACGCAAGATCAATGCTTGATCACGTAAAAATCATCTCTCAGAAAAAATCGAACGCCGTTCGGATTTCCATTTCCAAACGGCGTTCCAGGGGCTGCGAGGTTTTATTTTAAAAAATCCACTTTGATCATCTACCGGCCTTCGCGCCAGCGCCCGTGAAAGAAACCTCTGCCGCTGCCTTGGCGGCCGGTACGGAAATGGCCGGCCAGCGTGCCTTTCACCTGGTGCTCGCGGTTGAACCATTCGCCGCGAAAGACGCCGTGTTCGTCATTGCGGTTATATTCCCACCTGCCGCGCAGCAAGCCTTTGAACTCGCCGTTGGCGCTGATATATTTTCCGAAGAACACTTTTTCGCCGCTGCGATTGGCGCCCCAAATACCGCGGACAAAACCAGCGTGCGTGCCGAGACTGTTGATCCAACGGCCTTTGAAAAAACCGCCGTGAGGATTTTCTTTAACCCAACGTCCCGCGACAAATCCGCCGTTAAAAGGCGTCACCTCTCTGGCGCGGCTGATAATGGAAACTTCGTAACCCTCGCCGGCAGGCTCGACGAGATCGAGCGAATCCATCTCGCTGAAATTCAGCGTGCGGGAGAAATCGCCCAGGGTCAAGCTCAGCGTGCCGGCGACGCCGGCCGCGCTGCTGTCGTTGTCGATGATCGTGATCACGATGCCGTCATAAGAAGTTTGCGTCTGTGAAACGAATTCGACTTTTTTCCGGCTGTCGCGCGGCAGCTTGATGCGATCATTGCGCTCGAAGCGCACTGTTTTCAGCACCGCCAAAGCGCCTTTATTCACTTCGACAAAGCCGCTCCAATCTTTCATGGCGGTTGCGGTTGAATCGCCTTCCAATTTTCCCCACGCCAAACGCACCACGTACGCTTTGACGCCGTTGGCCTCGGCGGATTTGCCGAGCGCGTTAAACGGATCGGCCACCTCAACATCTTCATTCGCTTCGCTCATCAGGATCGCATCGCCAAAGCCCGGCAGCTCGTCGTTGGCGTTGAATCCGCCGAACGCTTGATCCAGGCTGGTTGGCGCGCCGTCCAATTGCGGGCCGGTGGGTTGATCTTTACTGCACGACGTCAACAAAAATGCCGACACCACGCCCAGCGCGAGTGAAAATAAAACGCGTTTCATATAACATCACCTTTCATGATGAAAAAGTTATTTTCGGCGAGAATAAATTGATTGGTCGCGCGATAAAACTACAAGTGGTGGGCCAGAATTTTTTACACTCACGTAGATGTGCGCAATGCTCTGTTTTAACTGAGGAGAAAATTTTGTTGATTAGGCTTTGCTGTACGAAACGGTTCATACGCTCTGTACCCTTGAATCGTGCGGTACATGCATGGCGTGATAAATTCCCCTTGCGCTTTTGATTCCGCCGCGCTATCTTGTTTTCAATTCGTTTTTTGGAAAATGTACAAACTTGCGCCGATTATGCGTTAACGCCGCCAAACTCAGAAAAAAATTCTGAAAGTTTACTCACCCACCGATTGAGGAACCCCACCGATGCAACCTTTATCAGTGGGATTCTTCAATCAGTGGTTTTTTCAAGGCTGCTCAAAGAGCTTTCGTTTCAGCTTATCCGAAAACAAGTGTAGTCTATTATGTCAGCGATTTCCCTCGAGCACGTTTACAAAACTTATGGCGGGAATCATTACGCCCTGCACGACATCCATCTCACGTTAACCGAAAATATCACCACCGCCATCGTCGGCACCAGCGGCAGCGGCAAATCGACGCTGTTGCAATTGATCAACGGTTTGGAGAGGCCGAGCCAGGGCAAGGTTTTTGTTTTCGGAAATGAAATTGACTATTCCCGTCTGCCGATTTTGCGGCGGCGTCTCGGCTACGCCGTGCAGGGCACGGGTTTGTTTCCCCATCTCAGCGTCGCAGAAAATATCACGCTGCTGGCGGTGTTGGAGAAATGGGAAGTGCCGCGAATCCAAGCCCGCACCGAGGAATTGATGCAGCTTGTGGGCCTGCCACTTGATTTTGCCGGACGCTATCCGCATCAGCTCAGCGGCGGCCAGCAGCAGCGCGTCGGGCTTTGCCGCGCCATGATGCTCGATCCGAAAATTTTTCTGCTCGATGAAGCTTTCGGCGCGCTCGATCCGATCACTCGCAGCGAGATTCACGAGGAGTTTTTGCATTTGCAAAAAGCGGCGCCGCGCACGATCGTGATGGTCACGCATGATTTGAAAGAGGCCTTAAAGCTGGCGCAGCAAATCATCATTCTCGACAAAGGCCGGATCGAACAAATCGGCGGCGGCGAGCAACTGCTGGAGAAACCCGCAACGGAATTTGTCGTCAATTTTTTTAAATCGCAGTTGGGAGCATAGAAGTTTTAAATTGGCAACGAAAAGGGAACTGCGTTCGTTGCCAATTATTTGAGGCAGTGAACAAATGCAAAGTTTAAAAGTTTTTAAAATCATTGTGATTTTTTGCTGTTTGCCCGTTTCGAATTTGGTTGCGCAAAAGATCGTCGTCGGCTCGAAGTTCGACGCCGAAAGCCGGATTCTCGGCGAGATGATGGCGCAGCTTCTCGAAAACCGCGGCCTTCAAGTGGAGCGCCGGATCGCGCTCGGCGCGACCCTGATCTGTTTTCAAGCCTTGACGAACGGCGATATCGACGTTTATCCGGAATATTCCGGCACGCTCGGGCAAGCCATTTTAAAGCTTGAACATCATGCAACAGTCGAGGCGTTGAGGCAACAACTCCGGCAGGAACATCACGTCGAACTGTTGGAGCCGTTCGGCTTCAACAATACGTATGCGATTGTCGTGCGAAAAGCCGACGCCGAACGGCTCGGCTTGAAATCCATCGGCGATTTAAACAAAGCTTCGAATTTGCGCTACGGCTTTAGCAACGAGTTTCTCAAAAGGCCTGATGGCTGGCCGGGGCTGGCCGCGCGTTATCATCTCTCGGCGATTCCCAAAGGCATCGAGCATGGGCTGATTTACCAAGCCATCGCTGAAAACAGCCTCGACGTCATCGACGTTTATTCCACCGACGCGAATATTCAGCGCTACGATCTGGTTATTCTCGACGACGACAAACATTTTTTCCCGGATTATCTTGCCGCGCCGCTGGTGCGCGCCGGAATCGATGCTCGCGCCAAGCAGGTCTTGAATGAGCTGGCCGGCGCGCTCTCGGAAAACGACATGATTGCGTTGAATGCGGCGGCGACGATTGAGAAAAAAGATTTTGCTGAGATCGTTCGGTCGTTTTTGTCGCAGCGCCAATTGATCAGCGCTGAAACCCCAAAACAGAATGGACGGTGGGGGATTCTGGCTTGGCGCACGCTAACCCATCTCAAGTTGTCGGCGCTGGCCTTGGCGCTGGCAATGGCCGTTGCGATTCCGGTGGGTGTACTGGTTTACCGCCTGCCGAAAATTTCGCGGCCGGTTTTGTATTTCAGCGGGTTGCTGCAAACGATTCCGTCGATTGCGCTGCTGGCGTTTATGATTCCGCTTTTTGGCATCGGCGCCATCCCGGCGATTGTCGCCTTGTTTCTGTACGCCTTGCTGCCGATTTTGCGCAACACCGCCACGGCGTTATTTTCGGTCGATCCGTTGCTCAAAAAAGTTTCCGTCGGCATGGGTTTGACCACCTGGCAGCGCTTGCGCCACATCGAATTGCCCCTCGCCGCGCCGACGATTTTTGCCGGCATCAAAACCGCGGCGGTGATCAACATCGGCACGGCAACGCTGGCGGCCTTCATCGGCGCCGGCGGGCTTGGCGAGCCGATTGTCACCGGTTTGGCGCTCAACGATACCAAGCTCATTCTCGAAGGCGCGATTCCTGCCGCGCTATTGGCGATTCTTGTCGAATTCGGCTTCGAGCGCCTGGAAAAAATTTTGATTCCCAAACATTTGCTGCAGCGCACGGCGGAGTGAAAACTTACATATCCGCTACGGCGTCACTTCGAACAACCCTCCCTCGCGGCGGAACGGCAATTTGAGATAATCCGGGCCGAGCGCTTCGACATTGGCGGCGAGGCTCTCCATCAATCCTTTCGGCAACTTTTGGTGCCGGACCAACAAATAGGGAATCACTTCATACTGCGCCGGCGGAAGCGGCACTTGCAAAAGATTGAAAAGCATCACGCGAGATTTTGGGGCCCTGCCAATGATAGCAATGTCACGAGTATTGGCGCCGGGGGAAAATTCAAAAACAAAAACTTCTTCCGAGCCAACGCGCTTAAAAAGAACGGCGCCCAACAATCCGCCAATTGATTTGGGAAAAATGACCGTAGAGGAGTCGTCGACAGCTTCCAATGTCACCGTCACACCAATATTTCCGCTGTAATTTTTTGACACCGTCGCCGGCGAAAGAGCCGTGCTGATACGCAAAAAGCGCCGCAACACTTTGGAGCCGGCCAGCTTGCCGTCTTTGTTGATATCGCCGCGCGAGTAAACAAAGAGGCCGTTTTGAATAACCGTCGCCGCCGAGTCGAGATAATAATTGGCGAGATAAGGATAAAGATTAAAAACCCCGCTCACACCGCCGGACGTGCCTTGGCCGCCCTTGGGCGGCAGCGTGAGCTGAAACTGGCCTTGATCGTCGGTCGAGGCGCCGAGATTAAAGCCGGCCAGCCAAACGTAGACATCTTTTGCGCTGGTTTGATCCGCGAGCTTGATGGTGCCGCTTACGGTTCTTTTCTCTTCGGAAATTTTGTCGCCGCCGAAGGGATTGGAAGTGCAACCGTAAAAAATGAAAAATGCGGCGAGTAAAAATACAAGAAGGCTGTGCTGTGCTTTCACGTCAATGACTCCGAATAATAAAGTAAGTTGATAGACCGGAAGCCGTGTTAAAGAGATCGCGCGACGCGAAAACCCACAATGGCTTCAACCAGCAAATTATGATCGGCGTTCTCGCGCATCGTGCCGCGAAACGCCGAGCGGCAAAGATTGGGCGGATCGATCCACGAGCCGCCGCGCCAGAGCGCGAGGCCGCCGGGAATCGGCGCAAAAAACCTCGCCGGCCCCGGCCCTGGCGGATTTTGCCTTGGGCTGCTGGCGTAATAATTGGCGTCGTAAATGTCAGAAACAAACTCGGCGGCGTTGCCGCTCATGTCATAAAGCCCGTACGGATTCGGCGGGAACGAGCCGACCGGCGCGACGCTGGTAAAAATATCGCGTCCACCGACGCCCTGATAGTTGGCGAGATCATGGCTGATCGTGCCGTCGCTCGTGCCGTAAGCGAGTTGCTGTCCGCCGCGGCTGGCCTTCTCCCACTCGGCTTCGGTGGGCAAACGCAAGCCATAGAACGCGCAAAACGCCACGGCGCCGTACCAATTCAGTCGAACCACCGGATAATTTTCAAATCCGGCGATGGCGCGAAATTCAAAACGGCCCGGCGCCACCTCGGTCGCTTCGATAAAATTATCCGGAAACTCGGTTGCCCCTCGCAGCCGGGTGTAAATCGAGGCGGCGAACGGCCCTTGCTTGCCGGTCACGAGAGTCGATTCATACAAAATTTCACCGGCGGCAAAAGCCTGGGTAAGATAATTGGCATATTGTTCATTCGTGACTTCGTACTTGCCGATCGCAAACGCGTCGACGTGAACTTCGTGCGCCGGCCGTTCATTGTTTCTGCCGTTATCGTCGCCCATCATAAAACTGCCGGCCGGAATGGTCACCAGCTCAATCGGACTGCTGAATTGCGCCTGCACTTCGATTTGACTTTTGACGGTCAGGGTTTGAAAGGTTCCGCTCACTGTTTCGAAGCCGCTCGCGCCCGGCCTGGCGCGCAACACGCCGGCAGTGTCAATCGTGGCAGCAACGCCGGGCGCAATCGACCACGAAACTTTGTTGGTGACGTATTCGTGGCTGATGTCCTGATACTCGGCAATCGCTTCAAAGCGAAGCGCACGGCCGGCTTCGACTTTGGCGTGCACCGGCCAGATCGCCAGCGAAGCGGCGCGTTTGGTGACGTCGATTTGAAATGTTGCCGATTGTCCTTTATAATCCGCGCGCACCGTTTCCCTGCCGGTCACATTGTTGTTGGCGGTAAAAAGTCCGCTCGCATTCACCCGGCCGGCAGTGCCCGGCTGCATCGACCAGGCCACATGAGGCGTCACCTCGTTGGTTTGGCCGCTGTTGAGTTTGGCGATAGCAGCCAACTGCAATGAGCCGCCGGAATAGATCGCGCGCGCCGGCGCCGTAATTTCCAAGCTCACCGTGACATTCTCCGGCTGCAACGGCTTGTCTTTGCAAGCGGCGAAAAGGCCAAAAGTTATTGTCGCGAAAAACAGCCATCTTGTCATGAAACGCATGTTCAAACTCCAGAACGTATATCTTTTTAAAAAAACAAAAGCCCAAAACAAATCAGCCCGCATCGCTAATTTTTTTTAGGCTCGTGATCATGGCTCCCTTCGTGTTGTTATCAAACGACCGTTTCCTCGGTAATTGCGCCGAGCGATAGGAGAAATTAAAAAAGAAAAGGCCAAGATGTCAAGAAGATTTTCATGCGCCTAATGCCTTTTTCAAGAGCGCAATTTGCCCGGCATGATAAAGATCGTGTTGAATGACGCCATGGAGCATGTAATAAACAGAGTACTTTTTCCCAGGAGCGATGTCACTCAATCGCGCGTCGTTCAGGTGTAGAATCGTCTCGCGCAACTGCTCATTGCTGGCCTGCAAAGCTGCCAACGCATTTTTCCACGCCGTCTCGCTCGCGTTATTAACGGGAGGCCAATCTTCTTTGTTGGAAAGCGTAACCACTTCGCCTTCGAGCCTCCGGCGCACAGCGTTTTCCCAGGCGGCAATGTGCAGCACGATTTCCCAAATGCTATGCGCATGAGCAAGCGGCTTCTTGGCCGCGGTCTCCGCCGTCACGCCATTAAGCAGCTCGCGCAACGACGGGCCGTGCCAGGCTTCGCCTTCATAGGCACGTTTGAGTTGATCGACGATGCGTTTGATTTCTTGCATGAAAATTCCTTCTCATTTTAGTTTTGCCTAACGCTGCGACGATGTAATCAGACAAAATTGCCGTAGGGCGTATTAGGCTGAGGCGCTTGTCATGGCTCATCGTTCAAATATTTGCTGATCTCACGTTGTGCTTCCATGAAATCTTGGAAAGCTTGCTCGCGAGTATAACCATCCTTAAGCCTTCGCTGATATTCGCGCTCGGATTCCTCAAAAATTTTATTGACTTCATCACTAAATCGTTTTTGATAAAATACGAAAATCTGATTCCCTTGCCGCCGAAGCAAAATGGAAATATCCTTGCTTTTTTCCAGCATGTTTATGATTGTCTCAAGATGATTTTTTAAATCATCAACCGAAAACTTCTCCAGGAATTTCATATTAAAAATGATATCGCATTTTTTAAAAAAAGCAAGTAAATTTTCCCATCAAAATAGCAGTGGGCGGCTTCCCTCCATTGGAAACCGCCCACCGGCTGGTACAAGGTTACAAGGGTGTCAACTCTCGATCAAGCAAAAGCCAATCCAATTCACTCCGACTTAACCAAATACAGCGTGATGCCATAATTCACCGGATCGTGCGGCGGGTCGCTGTTCCAATCATTAAAAGAATGCGAATCGTCGGTTTCGTAGTGCAGTACGTATTCACCGGCCTTCAGCGAAATGACGTCGTCGTACAAACGATTCTTGCTCGCGCCGCCGGCGTGCTCGGTCATGCGATAGGTCATTTCCCAAACCACCTTGCCGGTCTTGGCGTCTTCGATCCAGCCGTAATCGAACATGTCGCCGTTGCGGCCCTCGCCGATGGCGTAAATGCGAACGTCCGTATCGCGCTTCAACGCAAAACTCTTGCGCTCGTGGTCGTGATCGCGCATTCTCGTCAACTGCGCCAAAATCGACTTATCTTCTTCCTCTTTGTAAGCGCCAACGTCGGCAGGATTGAAATTCTCGTCTGCCGCCATCACCGTCATGCCCCAATGCTCGGCGTCGTAGGGGCGCGAACTGTTCCAGCGGAAATATGAATGCGAATCATCAGTGCGAAAATAAGCGAGGTAACTGCCCTTGTCCAAACGCACCGTGCCATCGAAAAGACGATTTTTGCTGGCGCCGCCGGCGTGCTCGGTTTTGCCGTAATCCATTTCCCAAACTTTTTTGTGCGTCTTCGCGTCGATGATCCAGCCGTAATCGAACATGCCATTGTCGCGGCCTTCGCCGAGAGCATAAATGCGCAAATTCATCGGACGCTTCAACGTGAAACCGGCGGAGCGAAACTCGTCGTCGCCGAGCTTAGCCAGACTCACGACAACGTTTTTGTCCGGCGCCGGCTCATAATCAAATTTTTTCACATACGCCTGCATCCCTGAATCTTTCACGCGAATCGTCATTCCCCAAAACCTCGGATCATACGGCGGCGGCGCATTCCAACGGCGTTCGGAGTGCGAATCGTCGGTCACGAAAAACGCGGCGTAGCTTCCCGCCGGTAGTGAAACAATTTGATCGACCATGCGATTTTTCGGTGCGCCACCGGCATGTTTGGAGTCGGCATACGTCATCTTCCAAACCTTCTCGCGCGTTTGCGTGTTGATGATCCAGCCGAAATCGTAAACCTCTTTATCGTCGCGGCGACGGCTACCCCAGTCCCAGTTATCATCCCAGCCGGTCTCGCCGATGGCGTAGATTTGAATGTCCATTGGCCTGTCGAGTGTGAAGCCCTGGCGCTCGTAACGATCGTCCCACATCGGCGTCATCGACACGACGGCGCTTTCTTTATAATCACCTTGAAAATGTTGCACGCCTTCGGCGCCGAGATTTCTGCCTTTGCCGCGGACGACGATTTTTAAATCTTTCTGCAAATCTCGGTAATAGCGATAATCGTCGCCCTTGTCGTCAAAAATTTCATTCCAAACCCGCTCGACGACGTTGCCAAAGTTATTGCGCCGGCCGGAATGCCAATATTGATAAGAAGGAAAGAAGGCGTAATAAACTTCGTAGTTGCCGGCCGGCAGCGAAATCGTTTCATTGACTTCCTGCAAGCGCCGGCTGCGGGAGCTTGATTTCGCCTCAATCATTTCCCAAACCACTTCGCGCGTCCGCGCGTTCAAAATCCAGGCGTTGGCCGCCAGCTCGCGCTTGGTCTCGCCGGCGCCGACGGCTTCAATGCGCACTTGCTGATCTTGCGCGAGCGCGAAGGCGGCGCTTCTCACCGTTTCGAGCGGGATGTCGCTGATATCGGCGAGTATATCGCTTTGCGCCAAACCTTGGCTTGCCGCCGCGAGCAATCCCAACATGATCGTCGTTGCAATTCGTTTCATAATAATTACTCCTTGTTTCAGAAATCTAAATCCGGCTATTTCGTGCCTTCGTTTGTGATTTTTTCCAACATCCTTTTGGCATTTTCAAAATTCGGATCAACCTGCAAGGCTTTGTTGTAAAACTCAATCGCCTTATCCTTTTGACCTTTCTTCAAATAAAACTCGCCGGCACTATCGTAGAGATTGGCAACTTTGGGGTAAAGCTCGACGGCCACTTGCAGAATCACCATTCCCGCCTCGACTTTGCCAATGCCGGCGAGATCATAAGCCATTCGGTTCAAGCCGCCGGGACCGGCAAGGCCATTGGCATTTATTGCCGAGGCCCTTTTGATGAAAGCGCGGCCATTTTCCAAATCGCCGAAAAAGATTTGGGTGATGCCGTAATAAGCGAGCAGCGCGTCGGAGTTGGGATACAACTCGACGCCCAGTTTTCCGGCTTTCAGCGCTTTCTCGCGTTCGCCGCGCCGCGCCAATTGTTCAATGACTTCGTTGAATTCCTCGATGAAACTGGGATAGACTTGTGCGCCGGCAAATCTCTGCTTCAACTTCGACGTAAGCGCGTCAAAATCCGAGGTCGGCGAAACCGTTAAACGGCGCGTCTCGTCATCCCAGGTTTTATGCCAATCCTGATGCCATTGCGCGATCGTTTTTTCAAACGGCGCATCGAATCTTAAAGCCGCCGGATGCTTGGAATCTTTTTTGTAAGTTTCGATGTACTCGGCAAAAAATGGAATCGGACCGCGCTTGCGATAATCGTCAAGCTGCGCCGCGCCAAACTTCTCTTGCAGCTTCATCGCCATGAACGCGCCCATTTTTAAAAATGGCTGCCCCGCCAGCGGCTGCCGGCCATCGCGAATTTTCTGCACGGTGTTGTCGTAATCCGCTGCCAAAGCCGTGCGGTTGACGAATTGATTGAAATAGGCAAAGGCTTCCGCCAATTCCGCCTGGCTGGCGGTCATCGGCTGCCGAAATTTTTCAAAATAAACCAAGCCGTCGCTATAAACAAAATAGCCGCCGGACAACAGAACGTCATTGATCTTGTCGCCGGTGTAGGCGCGAACCACCACCGGCTCGTCGAGAATCAATTCGATGAGACGCTGCGCGTAAAGCGAAGGATTGCCGTTTTCAAAATTCGTCGCCGCCGCAACGACGAGATTCTTCGTGGGATAATTATAAAGGTAGGTTCGTGTTTCCTGCTGTCCGCCGCTGTGCGAGATAAAAAAACGGCCGTTGGCATTGCGCGTTCCCCATCCCATGCCGTAATCGGCCAAGCGCCCATCTTTCGTCGTCATCGATTCGTACATGAGGTTGAGGCTTTTTTCCGACAAAATCTTGCGGTCGTTCAGGCCTTTGGCATATTTGAGCAGATCCAAAACCGTGCTGCGCGTGCCGCCGGCGGCGAAACGGCTGCTGATGTCGATAAATTCCGAATTTTTGATTTGGCCATCGACAAGCTGATAGCCGCGCACGCGATTCGGAATGAGATCGAGCGGATCGTCCATGCGCGTGTCATCCATGCCGAGCGGGCCCCAAATATTTTGGCGCATGTACTCGCCGAACGGCTGGCCGGAAGCGCCTTCGATAATCGCGCCCAACAAATTGTAACCGTAGCTGGAATAATTATATCGCGTGCCCGGCTCGGCGACGAGATCGAAGTCTTGAAAAATGGCAATAGCCTCGCGTGTATTTTTGTGCACTTTGATGTGCAGCTCGTCCTCGGCATTTTTGTAATGGCTGATGCCGCCGAGATGCCCGAGCAATTGCCGCACCGTCACCGGCCATTTTTTCTTGGGAAAATATGGCACATACCTTTGCACTTCCGCATCCAAGTCAATCTTGCCTTTTTCGACAAGCTGCATGATCGCGGTGGCCGTCATCGGCTTCGTCACTGAAGCCAATCGGTACATCGATTTCTCAGTCGCGGGAACTTGATTCTCGAGATCGGCAAAGCCATAACCCTTCGCCCAAACAAAGCCGTCTTTCATGAATGCGACCGACAAACCCGTGGTGCGATCCGCTTCCATTTGCTGCTTGACGAACGCTTCGAAGGTTTTTAATTGCTCGGCATACTTATCGGCAGGTTGTCCCCAAACAGGCTGGCAGATGAAAGCAACAATCAACAGCACATGATAAAAATTCGTGCGCCAAATTGACTTCATAATTGCTCCTCGCGGGGTTAGTTGAAGGCACCGATAATCGGAATGATCGCAACAGCGATTTAATAAACGTAAGCTAACAATAAAAGTTGCACGGCAATAAGGCCACTTTCACGACGTGCGACCGGCCGCAAAAATCTCTTGCATTTGATACTGTCAATCGTAAATTATTTGATAAGCTTGCATTGATTTCATATTCAACCTGGAGACACTCTTTATGACCGCACTTCTTAAAAAAGCTTTCAACGCCGCCTCCAAATTGCCGAAGAAAGAACAAGATGTGTTGGGGGCTATTTTGCTTGAAGAACTGCGATCTGAGAAACGCTGGGCCGAAGCTTTCAAAGAGTCTCAAGACAAACTTGCCCTACTTGCTGAAGAAGCTTTAGCTGAATTCAAAAGGGGCGAGACTAAGCTGTTAGACCCAGACGAATTACGACATCGCATATTTCCAAACGGTTTAGGCAAGCCTTGCGGCAGCTTCCAGTGAATATACAAAGTAAAGCAAGTGAGGCATACCGTCTTTTTAAACAAAACCCCTACCATAAAAGCCTCAAGTTTAAACAAGTTCATCACACCCAACCAATCTACTCCGTTCGTGTTGGCTTGAATTATCGCGCCGTTGGCGTCAAAGACGATAATGCAATCATTTGGTTTTGGATCGGCTCGCATGAGGATTACAACAAGTTGATTGCCCAACTTTAGTTTTAGTCCCAGTTCTTGGAAACTTTTGATCCAATCTAAATTTGCCTTTGCCAGAGTGCTCCACAAGGGAGCAGGACTACGACATAATTAAAAAAGCGTGGCGCACCGAGCCGGGGAATGGCCCGATGCGCCACAGGTCACGCGAGAGGGTTTCCTAAATACGGGAGTGTGGACTTTCAGTCCACACGGGTATTGCGGACAAGAAAGTCCGCGCTCCCTCTGCTCACAGCCCCCACCAATACGTGGCTTTCACCAAAAAAATATTATCCGGCCTGGTATCAACGAGCCGGTCGACGGAACGATTGAAACGAAAATCGCCGAGGTTTTCGTAATCCGAACGGCTTTGCGTCCAAACGAAGAAAAGCGTCGAGCCAGGCGAATATTCCCAGCGCAAGACGGCGTTGCCGCGCAAGGATTTAAAATTGAAATCATCGGAACGTCCGGTTGGGTAAGGATTGAATTCATAGCTTCTGGCGCGGACAAGCTCCTTGTAGTTGCTGTAGTCGCCGGAAGAGATCAGCGGTTGGGCGTAAAGCTGCAAATTCAATCGCGGCGTAAAAGTCCAGTTCATCCGAATGCTGGCTGAAAGTTCGGTTTGCTCGAGCTCGGCAAAAATGTAGCGATTTCCGAACGTCGCCGTCGCCAGTGGATCATTGATGACGTCCACGTACTGGGCAAAATCGCGATTCCACACCAGCGTCGGACTCATGCGAATGGAGAGATTCGCGCCGGGCTTCCATTCGACGGAGGCGTCGAGGCCGCGATCCCAATTTTTCGCGCCGCGGGAATAGCCGAACGTCCCCAATCCAAACACCCAGGTTTTTCGGCTGTCGGAGTTGACAAAAAAACTAAACTCCCAGCCGGGAGGATTCAAAGTCAGCGGGCCGCCGCGCGTTCGGCGATTGTTGACGGTTTCGGGATTATACGCAAAAGAATAGTTGAAGCTGTAATAATTCAGAAGCTCAAAGTAGCCGCTTTGCCACACGCCCATCCAGATCATGTTGCCGTCAAAATCATAACTGCCAAAAACCGCGCCCATAAGCTGCGCGAAGCGCGTGACCTTGTTGGTCTTCGTCCATTTGTAGCCGCCGCCGACGTGACTGTTGATCACGTCGCCGCGCCACAGGAAGCCCATGTCGTTGAGATTGAACTTCGGATCGACAAATCCGATGGCCGAATTGAAAATGACATTGCCTTTTTGTTTGTTGAGCAAGAAGCGGCCGGCGTAACCGGTCAACGAGGTTGCAGAAGTATCAACGTGAACGTGACCGGCATCCGGCCTTTGGAAGTAATGCCGCGAGCTTCGCTGCACGTCGATCATGCGCGTTTCGTTGCCGCGCAGTTGCGACATCCCCAGCCAACCGGTCACCACCCAGGTTTTGTTCGCATCGAGAAACGTCCAGCCATCGATGCCGGCGGCCAAGGCGCTGCTGTTGATGTCATTGCGCAGGCGGTCGTCATCAAATTTTCGCGTGGCCAGCGTCGAGATAAATCCGAGGCCTTGACGGCCTTCCTTGATTTCTTTCTGCGCGCGCGTGATGCCGTAATACGTCAACGGCTCCACTTCGCTGCGCCATCTGCGGTTGCCTAATTCAAGCTCAGCATTCTCGCGAGCGGTGAGCGCGTGCAGCGTGCCGACGTTCCAATTGCCGCCAAGTTTGCCGGTAAGCTTCGCCGCGCCGAGAATGCTGGTTCCCAGCGGCATGTCGGAAAAATCCGCCGGCGGCGAACTGCCCTGCGGCGCGCGCCCAATGCGCCTGGTATAAAAAAATTGCGGATTGGCCCAGTTGAAGCCCCAACTGCTCCTCGAGCCGCCTCGACCAAAATTAAAAATGGTGGAGCCTTCGATAAAGAACGGCCGCTTCTCGCTGAAAAAGGTTTCAACGTCGCTGAGGTTCACCACCGCCGGATCGACCTCTACTTGGCCAAAATCCGGATTGACGGTGGCATCCAAAGTCAGATTGCTGCCAATGCCGACTTTGAGGTCGGCGCCGGTTCCGGGAAGATATTTCGAGCCGTCATTAAATGGATTGCCGGGCAATTGTTGCGTGTACTCGGCTTTGGTGGTGACGTAAGGCAAAACTTCGATGCGGCGCGGCGGTGAAATATTTTCAATGCCCACCAAATCGACGAAGCGTGAAACAAAGCCGCTGCCGTTCTTCGGGGTGAAAACCAAATAACTTCTCTCATTTTTACGCGCGATGTCGCGGCGAAAATTAATGCCCCAAACCAGCCTATCTTTTTTCTTGAAACGAAGCTGGGAATAGGGAATGCGCATCTCGGCGGTCCAGCCCTGATCATCGATCTTGACTTTTCCCTCCCAAACGCCGTCCCAGGAATCGTCGTCCCACTCGTCATTAAAAAGAACGCCGTCATACATCGTTCCCGCGGCGTTGAGCGAGAAGTAGAATCCGCTGCGGCGGTCGTAATAGGGATCGATAAAAAATCCGAACATGTCGGAAGTGAGGTGAGCGTCACGCCGGCCCAAGCGGGCGATGATCGAGTCGGGCGCGGAGTCGAACATGCGCGCGCCGATGTAGATCGCCTCGTCATCATAAGCGAGATGGACAACGGTTTTTTGGGTCGGCGACGCGCCTTCATTCGGGTCGCGTTGAGTGAATTTTGAGATGCCGAAGCCGTTTTGCCAAACCGGCTCAGAGAGAACGCCATCCACGGTGATCGGTTCGGAAAGGCGAATGGCCTCGACTTTAATTGTTTTCGTGGAAACCGTATCGGCTGTCCCCGCCAACGACAGCGTCGCGGACGCCATGAGAATGGTCACGAGCGTTTTCATGGATAACTCCTCAGTAAAACTGGGCTGATGAAAAAATGAATTTGGTACCCTAGCGCGTGACCGAATTGTAAGACAACTTTAAAAAGCAAAAGGTTGCCGGCGGAAATCAATTTTCTTGGCCGGCGAAATATGCAAAATTTTCTCGTATTTCGTGATGAAATAATTATTTCTTGGGCGAGGCCTTGATCGCGGCGTTCATCTCCCTCACGTAATCCGCATCGACGCCGTGAATGCGCAATTGCACGAGCTGATCGACCGAAAGATTTTTGTAGCCCAAATCCGCCATGGCCTTGACAAAAGCCGGCGTGACGCCGTGAATCGCCATTTGCACCAGCTTGTCAATCGGCAATTTATCGTATCCTGTGGCTTGGAATTCTTTGACAAAGGCGATGCCGATGCCGTTGATCGCCAAATGAAAAATTTGATCGACCGCGATTTTTTTGTATCCCAGCGCTTCCATGTTTTTGGCAAATTCGGGATTGATGACAAATTTAAACTCGCCGGTGCCCTCATCGTTTTTGAATTTTCCTTTAAATGTGAAGGTGCCCGCTTCGCGCGGCAATTCAAAGTCGGCGACCGCCGCACTGTTCACGGCCTGTTCCAATCCTTTAAAATCTTTGAGCGGAATATCTTCGCCAAAGCTCATGTTCCAATGGCCGCGCTCCGTTCGCATGGAAGATTTGAGCGACAAGCTCATTTTGGAAAAGCCGATTTCCCCGCGCCATTTGCCTTCAACGACTTCTTGTGCCAATACGGAAGAAACTATGGCGCTGCAAAACAGCAAGAGAAATAACGTCGCAATTTTTTTCATGGCATCCCTCATTTAATTTTGAAGTAGCGCCTTCAGGCGCTTGCGCTTGGCCGAAGCATTTTGTTCCTTAAGGAACTGCTACGAAATTTATCTTGACAATGTTAAGTTAGATAAAGTCTGTCATTCCGATCGAAGGGATGAATCTTTATTGAACACCGAGTTTCAGCAGATTTCTCGCTTCGCTCGAAATGACAAATTTTAACTTAACATTGTCGTGTTATCTTTCTCTGAAAAAACCCGCGTCAAAACCGTGGATTTTTAGTTGAATCAACTTTTCCGGCGACAAATTTTTCAAGCCGGCTTTTTGCAATTCCTTGACGAAATCCGCGTCGACGCCTTGAATCCGCATCTGCAAGATTTGTTCGGTGGAGAGATTGTTATAGCCCACCGCCTTCATCTCTTTCACGTAATCCGCGTCAACGCCTTGAATGCGCAGTTGCAAAAGTTGATTGGTCGAGAGGCCGGCAAATCCGGCGGCTTTCATTGCCTTGGCGTAATCCGCATCCACGCCTTGAATTCGGAGCTGCAATAAGTCATTGATCGAAAGATCGCCGAAACCGGCGGCTTTCATTCCTTTGGCAAAATCCGCATCGACACCTTGAATGCGCAATTGCAAGAGATCATTGGTCGAAAGATCGGGGTAAGCCGCCCTCATCGCTTTGGCATACTCGGCATCGACGCCTTGTATGCGCATCTGCAGCAAATCATTGATGGGAAGATCGCCAAAACCCGCGGCCTTCATCTCCTTCGCATAATCAGTATCGACGCCTTGAATTCGCAGTTGCAACAACTCCTCGAGCGAAAGATCGCCGTAAGCGGCCTTCATTTCTTTGGCATAATCCGCATCGACGCCGTGAATGCGCAATTGCAGCAAGCGTTCGATGGCAAGCTCGCCAAAACCGGCGGCGTTCAGCTCCCGTGCATAATCCGCATCAACGCCGTGAATGCGCATTTGCAAAAGTTCGTCAGCGTCGAGTTGGGCGAAGCCGGCAGCCTTCATTTCTTTCACATACTCTGGATCGACGCCTTGAATGCGCAATTGGAGCAGTTCCTCAACGGAAAGATCATCAAAGCCCGCTTCTTTCATGGCCTTGATGTATTCGGCGTCGATGCCGTGAATGCGCATTTGCAGCAATTGTTCAACCGTTAAATTGGGATAACCTGATTTCTTGACGTCTTGCGCAAACGATTCATCAAACCCCTCATTGACGCGCTGAACAAGCTCATGAATACTCAGCTCGTCGTAACCGGACTCGCGCAATTTCGCAGCGAACAAGTCGCCCAATTCCTGCGAAGTTTTTTGGATCAAGTTTTGGCCTGCTATATTTTCAATGCCAAGCGCGCGCATCGCTTCAACCAAGTTCTGTCCGACGAGACTCGCGCTGTTTTTCGCCAGCCGGTCGAGCCGCAATCCTATCGAGGCGTCGTGTTTTTCTTCATTGCAATCTTCCGAAGAAGTCGCTGTCGTTTCATCAGCGCCGGCTTGCCACGGCGCGATGAAAATCGGGTTTAGCGCGGCGCCGGTTCTGAGATCAAGCTTCGGATTCATCAATTGAAATTGCGAATCGGACAAGACCAGCTTGGCGCCGGATTGTGTGGGAGTTTTTTCAAAATTCGCCCACGGGCTGATCGCCGCCACCGGCAAGACAACGCAAGCAACCGCCGCGCCCAGCAGCATTTCGCCTTTCGTTGTTAAAGCGCCGCGACACAAATTCGGATTGAGAATCGCGCGCAATCGGCTTTCGAGCTGCGAGCACGGCGCCATCGCCACGGCCATCGAAGGCGAGCACTTTGCAAACCGCAGCGACCGCAGAATTTCCAAAATATGATTCGCATAGTCCGAGGCTTTGGCGCCGGTGTTCAGCACCGCGTCGTCGCAGGCTTGCTCGCGCTCGATGCGAAGCCGGCGCGCGGCCAGCCAGGTGAAGGGATTGAACCAATAAAACGCGCAAGCAATTTGCGCCACAAGCTGCGACAACAAGTCGCCGCGTTTTATATGCGCCAGCTCGTGCAGAAGAACGACGCGGCGGCGCTCCGCCGGCCACGTCTCCGCATTGTCCGGCAATAAAATCACCGGACGGAAAAAACCCCACGTCATCGGCGCTGTTGTCGTTTCAGCGCGCAGCAATTTCACCGGCTGCCGCAAACCAAGCTCGGCGCTCAAGCTTTCCGACAAGGCGTTCCATTCGTCATCAAAAATTTCTTGCGAACGCCGGGACAACCATTTTACGCTGAGCCATCCCAGCAGCCATCTTGCGGAGACCAGCATCACGCCGCTCAACCAAATCAAAAGAATCCACGTTGGCCATGTCCACGATGACAACGCCGCCAGCCAATTTGATTTCACCGGAGTTTTGCTAACGGAATTCAATTGAGATTGATAGCCGGTTGAAACAGTCAGCATTTGTTCGTCATGCGCTGGGGGGTAATAAAATTTTTGCGGCGTCGATTGGCGCAGTTGATAATCAGGGAGAGGGCTTGGCGAGTTTTCAAATTTTTGTGAGGAGGGCACAATTGCCGGCGCCAGTGGCAGATTCCAAGATGGCAAAATAAAAGAAAGAACCGGCAGCGCCAGAACGCCGATCAGCGCCAGGCTCCAGATGAGATGGCGAGTCGCCGCTGCGGCGCGGCGGAGCAGAAGGCTCAAGATCCATGCCGTCATCAAAAGTAATGCACCTTTCAAAAAGGCGTCGAGCAAAACTTTTAGCCAAGTGGTTTGAGCGAATGTCGCCGCCGCGTCGAAAAATGCGTTCATGGCTATCTCCCTTCTTTTTTCGCTTGTTCGATCAGCTCCGCGAGTCGATCCAGCTCGTCGCCGGAAAGCTTGGATTTTGACAAATCTAAGAGGGCCGCAACGGCTTGCTCGGTCGAGCCTTCAAAAAACGTCTCGACCAAATGCTTCAGCGCGGAACGCTGCGCCTTTACGTGGGCGAGCGTCGGCTTGTAGACGTAGCGCGGGCCGTCTTGCTCGTGCTGCAAATGCCCTTTTTCTTCCAATAATCTCAGCATCGCCCGCACCGCCGAATAGCTGGGCGGATCGGGCAATCTTTCCATGACTTCCGTCGCCGTCGCCACGCCAAGCTGGTAAATCACGTCCATGATCTGGCGCTCGCGCCGGCTCAAATGTATGTGCGGTGTTTTGGCCATCGTGCCTTCCTTTCCAAAGACGCAGGTTTCGTCCAAAAGGTTGCATGAAAATGCTAAAAAATTAGCAATGTGCTAAAAATATAGCACATTGAAATGAAAATGTCAAGAGAAAAGTGCTAAATTTTTAGCACTTGCTAAAGCGCCAACGACGTGATGCACAGCCGCTTCGCGGGAGGCAAGCTTCAAGCAAGATACCCATAACAAGTGACCGCATCCAGCCCGCGCACTTTGACGTTGCGAAACTCCCGAAACTGCCCTCGGCGCGAGGGCGGCAGATGGTCATAAAAACTTTCGCCGATGATGATGGGCGCATTCAACTCTTTGGTCAATGACTCAAAGCGCGAAGCCAGATTGACGGGATGCCCCAAAACCGTGAATTGCCTTTTGCGGTCGTTGCCGACGTTTCCACAAAAAACCGTGCCGTAATTCAAGCCGATGCCGATTTGAATCGGCCGGCCGCGAAACGAATAATTGCGGGCGGCTTGCCACATGGCGACGGCGCAATCCAGAGCCTTGACCGCAAAATTTTTTTCCGAACTTTTTTGAAAAGAAGAATTATGCAAAGTCTCCGGCGATGCCGTTAAATAAAAATTCCCGTTGGGATGGCGAGCGTTATTCTGCGGCGAGGAATGATGATTCTTTATATGCGGCAGCATGCCCATCTGCGCCGATTGCGAAAAGCCCCAAACCGCCATGACGTTGTCGCCGATGAATTTGTCGATCATGCCGTCGTGCGCGTGAATGAGTTCGATCATGCCGTCGAGATAGCGGCTCAATTCGTTGACGATTTGTTCCGGCGTGGCTTCGAGCGAGAGGGAGGTGTAGGAGCGAATGTCGGCAAAGAGAATGGCGCAATCGAGATAGCGCGGCGCGCCGTAATCTTCGATGCCTTTGGCGAGCAGATCGTCGAGCACGCGGGGATGAACGTGGCTGCGAAAGGCGGCGAACATTTTTTGTTCCTGCGCCAGCCGCACCGCCTCGTCGCTGGTGGCCTCGCGCAATTTCGCCGAGAGAATTTTGATCAGATTGAGGGTGAAGCGGTAATCCATCAGAAACTTTTTCGCCAACAGCGCCGGAATGGCGAGCGCTTCGACTTTTCCAACCGCGGCCGCGGTGGCGCTGTAGACGGCGTCGTCAACCACGCCCTGCTCGCCGATGATCTCATTGGCCGTGCGCGAAACGAGAAAAACGCCGCCGCGCACGATTTCAACCATGCCTTTTAAAATGACAATCAGACAATCAGCCGGCTCGCCTTCTTGAAGAATGATTTCGCCGTCGGCGTAAAGTCGCAGCATATCAGGCGCAAGCTGCTGCAGAAGATTTTGCGGGACATTTTGCAGAACCGGGATATTGGCAATCAGACCGAAAAATCTTTCGGATTCGATTGCCGGCGTGGCAGAGGCCTTCTGCCCTTGAGGTGATCTCATAGCATTCCTGCTTGACAACGGATTACGTGGAATACAACAACGGATTACACAGATTACGCGGATTGTGATATTTGAGCTTGAATATCTTTGCCTACTTTCAGTTTATCACTTGCTATGACTCTTTCCCATTCAAGATGCACAATTTCTTGGAACTTTGCAAAAGTTTTCGTATCTTATTTTCCGCAGTTGGCAGCGCCTTGATTAAGGCGAATAAAAATTTTAAAAGAAAAAAACATAAAAATATTTGAAAGGAGTGTAGCTTATGCCTGACAACATTTCGCTCCAGCCCGCCTCTGGCAATGGCGCGCCCGCCATCAATAAAACCGCCCGCACACCGCGGCCGGAAATTTGGGCCGAGGTCCCGGACGCGCAATGGGATGATTGGCGCTGGCAACTGAAACACCGGCTTAATTCCGTCGACGAGCTGGGCCGGATCATCAATCTGACCGAAAGCGAGCAAAAGGCGCTGCGGGCGAACGATCTGTTTCGCGTCGATATCACGCCGTTCTTTGCCGCGATCATCGATCCGGATGATCCCAACTGCCCGATTCGCAAACAAGTGATTCCGACCGACGCCGAAATGGTGCCGTTTACGTCGATGATGGAAGATTCGCTCGCGGAAGATCGCCACTCGCCGGTGCCGGGCTTGGTGCATCGTTATCCCGACCGGGTGTTGATGCTGGTGACCACGCAATGCGCCAGTTATTGCCGCTATTGCACGCGCAGCCGCATCGTCGGCGACCCCGCCGCGCAGTTCAGCCGCACGGAGTACGACGCGCAGATCGATTACATCGCGCGCACGCCGCAAATTCGCGACGTTTTGCTTTCCGGCGGCGATCCTTTTATTTTGCCGCCGAAAGTGTTCGACAATCTGTTGGGCCGTCTCCGCGCGATTCCGCATCTCGAAATTATTCGCATCGGCACGCGCGTGCCGATCTTTCTGCCGCAGCGCGTCGATGATGAATTGTGCGAGACGTTGTCGAAATATCATCCGTTGTGGGTGAATATGCACTTCAATCATCCGAAAGAAATCACGCCGGAAATCGCCGTCGCCTGCGACAAGCTTTCTCGCGCCGGCGTGCCGCTGGGCAACCAAAGCGTTTTGCTCGCCGGCGTCAATGATTGCGTGCACATCCAGCGCAACCTCGTGCAAGAATTGGTGAAGATCCGCGTGCGGCCGTATTATCTTTATCAATGCGATCTTGTCGAAGGCTCCGGCCATTTGCGCACGCCGGTCGGCAAAGGCATTGAGATCATCGAGGGTTTGCGCGGCCACACCTCGGGCTACGCCGTGCCGACTTACGTCGTCGATGCGCCGGGCGGCGGCGGCAAGATTCCGGTCATGCCGAATTATTTGATGAGCATGTCGGATCACAAAATCGTGCTGCGCAATTTTGAAGGCTTCATTACGACTTACGAAGAGCCGATTGATTACAAACTACACGATACGGCGACATGCCCTTATTGCCAGGCCAAGCGTTCGGAGCCGGGACAAACGGGAATTACCGGGCTTTTGGACGGCGAACACTTGTTTATCGAGCCGAAAGGTTTTGACGAAACGCACGCGCGCGGCGGCGCCCGGCATCGTCTGCGCAGCGAGGATACCCACAAGTGGCAGCCGTTTGGCATTGGCAGCGAGACCAGCCCGGTCATTCAAATCGGCCAGCCGATAGCGACGGCCAATCATGAACTGCTGTAGCGCCACGTGATGTCAAAATGACATAAGATAAGCCCCGATATTCTTAATCGAAGTCGGGGTTTTTTTCTGCACAAACTTCGCATTGATTTTTGCGACAAGCGTTGACAACAATGCTCGAAAATCTGTATCCGCATAAATGGGAAAAAGATGTGATATATGAAAAAGATTGCTGGTGTCTATGCCGCCATCTGTTTTCTTTTAAATTTTTCTTTGTTCGCCCAGAACAAAACCTTGTTTCATTATCCTTTGGAAAAAGGTACTTCTTGGGAATATGAGGAAAAAAGCGGTGGAATAATTTTAAGGGTGACGAGAGAAGTTATAGGTGATACGCTATTACCTAACGGCAAAACTTATAAGATCGTTGAGCAAATTCATCAACGTGATGGTAAACATTTAATTTTACAACGTATCGTAAAAAACGAAATTTATCAATACTCCCCACGTTTTGTTCCGCCCGATTCAGTTGCACCCGAAGAAGTTCTCCTTTTCAAGCTTGAAGTAGAAGTTGGCGATAAGTGGCCTTACCCATTCTCAGGTGTTTCATATGATTCATGTTTTTATGTGGTTGAAGAAATCGGCGTCATGAATTTTGCCAATCGCAACTGGAAGAAAGCGGTGTTCAATACGATCACAGTTCCCACCAGCTTGTGTACTGGAAACATTGTATTCTTGGATAGTCTTGGTGTTTTTCTGAATAGTTTTGAAGGCGGGCATCTCCGATTACTGGGAGCCATCATCAACGGACGACGGTTTGGCACGATCACTTCCAAATTTAACAAGCCCTCGCCATGGCCATTCTATCCCTTGCACTTTGGAAACTCCTGGCGATATCAAGTTAGCTTTAATGGTGGAATCTGGGGATATAATCTTGAGACCATTCTTGATTCTTTAAAAATCCAAGGGGGGTGGTTTTGGAAAAAGCAAATTCAAGAATATACAGGTGGAAAAGGCTTTGCTTTTATACGCCAGAAAGATTCTACTTATATAGTGGAGAGCCCCGGATCAAACCAATCTGCATCATTTAAAAACCTATATAAAATCGATGCGAAGGTTGGAGAAACATGGATTGTAGAAGCATCGCTGGATTCATCTTACAAATTTTGGGGCAAACTCGAAGCAGATGATTCGACCGAAATTTTTGGGAAGATCAAAAAAACCAAAAACTATCGTTTGTGGCGTGAGACGAATGGCCGTTTGGAATCTGAGTGGTTTACGGTTATAACCAAAGGTTTGGGATTGACTAAATTGCGTGGGGGAAATGGCGCTGCCGATCTGCAAAACCTGGATTTGGTTGGCGCTATTATCAACGGAATTGAATTTGGTGATCCGGTGTCTGTGAATCAAGATATAAATTCGCCAATGCCTGATATATTTATCGTCAATTATCCGAATCCCTTTACCACTACAACAACAATCAAGATAGAACTTCCTAAATTCACCTCCAAACAAATCGTCAGCATTGCTGTTTATGATGTAACAGGGCGATTAATTCACATGATCTATGACGGTATTGTGTTACCAGAAAGGCAATTTCAAACGGAATGGGATGGCCGCAGCAACTTCAAGCAAAGAGTGTGCAGCGGCAACTATTTTCTTGAAGTGCGGATCGGTAATCAGAAACAAACAAAACGAGTAATTCTTCTCAGATGAAACTCGCGGCCAATGACGAACGATACGCCAATAGCCTGTAAGCCTTTTTGTTTGCTTGCAGGCTATTTTTTTTAAAAAAAATTTTTCCGCACTTTTTTCCGCTGCGGGTAGATATAAGGTAGATTTTGACAAAACTGAGCTTGGCGTTGTTGCGAAAATGTTACTGCCATGCCGATAATTTCACAGTTGTTGTCGAATGGTCAAGCTTGCCACGGTTTTCCATCCTTATGCACTGCATCCGGCCAGCCTAACCTTTGTGCAGTCGTATTTTTTAAATTGGCGAAGTGGATTTTTTTACACCCAAGCATTAACAACCTGGCTTCCATGACGGAAAAGGAGGCAGACGGACATGCTTCAATTTAACGGATTAAAGCCGCCTGACGATCATCCCACCCAGACGGAATGTCGTCATCATGGGGAAATGGCGCAAAAACTCCTGGGCCGGCGTTTTGCCGGCATGAGTTTTCGCAGCCGTTTGCTCGTCGGCGCCATTGCCTTGGTCATCGCGTACGGCTTGATCGTCACCGCCGTCGGTTCGATGTTGCTGCAGCCGAGTTTGCTGCAACAAACTTTTGACAGCAGCCGCGCTCGCAGCTCGCATATCGCCCGCCATCTCGAACCGTTTTTGGCAACGACGGGAATGCCTCTCTCTCGCCTCGAGCAAACCCGGCTGGCGAATGCGCTGGAGGATCTGCTCAAATTGGACGATATTCTGCATTGCGTGGTTTATACGGCGAATCTGAAACCCGTTATCGAAAAAGGCGCTGTTGATTTTACCGTTGGCGCCGAATTAAATCATTTGCTCGCCGCGCTGCCGGATCATCTTCAGCCGGTTGATTGCGTGATTCACCGCAACGGCATCCGCCAAGCCTTTGTCACGATACATCCGCTTTTTGCCGAGGCCAAACCCGAAGACACGCACGTCGTGCAAGCCGCGCAATTGCTTTCAACGGCAAGCTCGGCGGCGCCGCTCGCCGGTTTTCTGCGGGTGGATTACGATCTCACTTTTGTGCGCGAACAACGCGTGAAGTTTTATCAATTGAACTTGCTGCTCATGGCGATCTTTCTCGGGGCGGGAATCGGGTTGGTCATGATCTTAAATCGGGGTTTGGATCAGCCGATGCGAAAACTCATCGACGGCGCGCAGCGCATCGGCAACGGGGATTTGGATCATCGCATCGATATTCATGGGCATAATGAATTGGTGCTGGTGGGAAAATCGTTCAACCGCATGGCATCGCGCCTCAAGCTGCGCGAAGGGCAATTGCAGCGTTCGGAAGCGTTGTACCGCCATTTGATTCAGGATGCGCTCGACGGCATTTTCGTCGTTGACCGCGAGCTGCGCTTCATCGAAGTCAATGAAAAATTTTGCGAAATGTTCGGCTGCCGCCGCGAGGAATTGCTGCAATCGACGTTGAACGAGGTGATAGCCAAAACCAGCGGCGCCGAAGAATATATCAGCGATATTTTGTCCCGGCGCCCCTTCCGGGGCGAGCTGGCGATTCAACCGCGCACCGAGCTGGCGCTGGTGTCGTCGTTGCATAACGGCAAGCTGGCGACGTTCATTGAAACGGCGGTTGAGAAATCTAATGGACATTCCGGCGCGCCGGAAAAAAATGCCGAGCAAAGCCGGTTTCAGCAAAGCGCGAATGACGCAGCGTTGCGGAATTTATTGTTCGCCCGCACGATCGATCTGAACGCGGCGCCGATCAACGACGAGCTATACATGGGCATCGCGCGCGACATTACCGAGAAGAAACATTACGAGGCGGAATTGCATCGCGCCGCGGAATTGCGCGAGCTGCTGCTGCGCACGATGAACGACGGGATCGCGGTTTTGGATCGCGCCGGTTATCTGCTCATCAGCAACCGCGCGCTGGAAGAAATTTTTGAGCTGTCGCAAGGCGAGCTGCTGCAAAATCGGTTTTTGGAATTTCGCCGGGGCTGGCAAATCCGCACGCTGCAGGACGAGATCCTGCCGCTGCATCAACACCCGATTTACCTGGCGCTCAACGAGCAAAAACGCAGCAGCGATTGCCGTTTGCGAATCTGGCGTCCGGAAAAAGAAAAATATCTCTCCGTCAATGCCGCGCCGCTGTATGACGAACGGGAACAATTGATCGGCGCGATTGTGGCGCTGCGCGATATTACGGCTACGGTGCAGGACGGGCGGGCGCGGGAAATTTTGCAGCAACAAATGCAACAAACCGCGAAGCTCGCCTCGCTCGGCGAATTGGCGGCGGGCGTCGCGCACGAAATCAACAATCCGATGACCGGCATCATCAACTATGCGCAACTTTTGCACGATCGCGCCCCGCAAAATGACGAAAAGCAGTTTCTGCTGCAAGGCATTTTGCGCGAGAGCGACCGCGTCACCAAAATCGTCCACAATCTTTTGACTTTTGCCCGGCAGCAGCCGCAGGAATATCATTGGGCCAGCTTAACGGAGATGCTGGATTCGGTGCTTCATTTGATGGGCCATCGCCTGCGCAAAGACGGCATCAGCGTGAGCTGCGACATGCCGCCGGAATTGCCGCCGCTCAAATGCCGCAGCCAGCAGATTCAGCAAGTGTTCATCAACTTGTTGAGCAATGCGCATCACGCGTTGAATGAGAAATATTCCGGTCCTCACGAAAACAAAATGCTCAAGATTACGGCCGGCGTGCTGCAGCGCCAGGACCGGCGTTTCATTCGCCTGGAATTTTACGATACCGGCGTCGGCATTGCGCCCGAAACGCTGCCGAAAATTTTCGATCCGTTCTTTACCACCAAACAACGTTCCGAGGGAACCGGGCTCGGCCTCAGCATCAGTTACGGGATTATCAAAGAACATCAGGGCGACATTTTTGTGGAAAGCCGGCTTGGCGAGCATACGACGTTCATCGTCGAGCTGCCGGTTGATGATGGCGAGATAAATGATGAAAGACAGCAGGACGTTGCGCCCCACTCCCAAAACTAAACGGCGGCGTAAAAAGCAGCCGCAGGATGACATCCGCTTTCGCGGCCTGCTGGAATCGGCGCCGGACGCCATCGTCATTTTCAACGGCGAGGGCGGCGTCGAATTGATCAACGCGCAGACGGAAAAACTTTTCGGTTACAAGCGGGAAGAACTGCTCGGCAAGAAAGTTGAAATCCTGCTGCCAGCGCGTTTTCGCCGGGCGCATTCACGGCATCGCAAAAAATACGCTTCCAATCCGCATGCGCAGCCGATTGGTTTCAGCCTCGAGCTGGCCGGACGCCGCAAGGATGGCAGCGAATTTCCGATCGAGATCAGCCTCAGCCCGATGGAAACCGCGGAAGGCGTCTTCGTCACCAGCATCATTCGCGATGTGACCGAACGCAAACACGCCGAAGAAACCCTGCGTTTGCAAAGCGTCATCGTCAGAAAAATGGCCGAAGGCGTTTGCCTGGTCAGCGATCGCGAAGCGCGGATCGTTTACGCCAATCCGAAATTCGAGAGCATGTTCGGCTATGAAGCCGGCGAGCTGATTGGGAAACCGGTGCACATTTTGAATTACCCCACTCCGGCTAATTCGTCTGAAACGATTGCGGCGGAAATTATCGAGGTTTTAAACAAAAAAGGCGAAGCCTCTTTTGAAATTCATAACGTGAAAAAAGACGGCGCGCCGTTTTGGTCGCGCGCCAATATTTCCCGATTCGAGCATCCGCAATTTGGCACGGTTTGGGTTGCAGTACATGAAGATATTACCGAGCGCAAGCGCATCGAAGAACAAATACGCGTTTTAAATGAAGAGCTTGAACAGCGCGTTCAGCGGCGCACGGCGCAGCTCGAGGCCGCCAACAAAGAGCTTGAAGCGTTCAGCTATTCGGTGTCGCACGATCTTTCCGCGCCGCTGCGCAGCATCGATGGTTTCAGCCAGATTTTGCTTGAAGATTATTGCGATCAGCTTGATGACCAAGGCCGGGAGTATCTGCAGCGCGTGCGCGTTGCGACGCATCGGATGGCGCAACTGATCAACGATATGCTCAATCTCTCGCGGGTCACGCGCGCCGAAATGCGCCGCGAAAGCGTCGATCTCAGCGCGCTGGCGCGGATCGTCGCTGCCGAGTTGCAGCAAGCTGCGCCGGAACGCCGCGTCGAGTTTGTCGTTGCCGAGGGCATCACCGCCATCGGTGACGTGCGCTTGTTGCGAGTGGTTTTGGAAAACTTGCTTGGCAACGCGTGGAAGTTTACGGGCAAACATCCCGGCGCCCGCATCGAATTTGGCGCCTTGCATCCGAACGGCACCGGCGGCGGCCGTCCGATCTATTTTGTGCGCGATGACGGCGCCGGATTTGATATGGCCTACGCCGATAAAATGTTTGGCGTTTTTCAACGTTTGCACGACGCCAGCGAATTCGAAGGAACCGGCATCGGTTTGGCCAGCGTGCAGCGCATTATCAATCGCCACGGCGGACGGGTTTGGGCTGAAGGCGAGGTGGAATGTGGCGCGACGTTTTATTTTACTTTGTGAGGTTCTTATACTCATACTCCTACTCATACTCTTACTCTTACTCGTTTTTAGAGTATGAGTATGAGTAAGAGTAAGAGTAGGAGCAAATAGAAACATGAACCATCGCCATAAAATTATTCTGCTCGTGGAAGATAATCCCGATGACATCGCGTTGACGCGGCGCGCGCTGGAGCGAAATGACTTTGCCGGTGAAGTGGTTGTGGCCCACGATGGCGCTCAGGCTCTGGATTATCTTTTTGCTGCCGGCGCGTACAACGGCCGTGACACCAGTATGATGCCGAAAGTTGTTCTGTTGGATTTGAAATTGCCAAAGATCGACGGCTTGGAAGTTTTGTCGCGCATACGAAACGACGAACGCACGAAGAACCTTCCCGTCGTCATCCTCAGCATGTCGAATGAGGAAAAAGACATCTGGCGCTGTTATCGTTTGGGCGCGAACAGTTACATTCGCAAGCCGGTCGATTTTGTTCAATTCAGCGAAGCCATGCAGCAATTCGGACGCTACTGGCTGCAGTTGAATGAAGCGCCGCCAAAAATGAGTTAGCAGGAGGCTGTGAGTTGTCTCGAAATCGGGGCGGGAGTGTGTACCAAAATTAAGGACTGATTTATGCGTATACCTCTTCGTGTTCTGTTGATTGAAGATTCGCCGGACGATGCCTTGTTGCTTTTGCACGAGCTGCGTCGCTGCGAATATGAACCGGTGTTCGAGCGCGTTGATACGCTGGCGTCGATGCAGGCGGCGCTCGACAAAGAAAACTGGGATGTCATTATTGCGGATTACACCCTGCCGCGTTTCAACGCGCTGGAAGCGCTGGCGCTGTGCAGAGAACGGGCGCTGGAGGCGCCTTTCATCATCGTTTCCGGCACGGTTGGCGATGAGAAAGCCGTCGCCGCGATGAAAGCCGGCGCACATGATTTTCTCGCCAAAAGCAATCTGGCGCGGCTGGGCCCGGCGATCCAACGCGCGCGGCAGGACGCCGACGTTCGCCGCGCCTGCCGGCGCGCTGAAGAGGCTTTGCAGAAAGCCAATGAAGAGCTGGAAGCCAAAGTGGCGGAACGCACGCGCGCTTTGGTTCGCGCCAATCTGAAGTTGCGAAAAGCGATTCATAAACTGAAAAAGCTTTCGCGCGAAGATGCGCTCACCGGTTTGCTGAACCGCCGCACGATTTTGGAGCGCGCCACCGCCGAATGGGTGCGCTGGCGGCGCTACGTCTCGCCGTTTTCCATCATGATCATCGATGTCGATGATTTCAAATCCATCAACGATCACTACGGGCACCTCGTCGGCGATCAAGTTTTGAAGTTGATTGCCAACACCATCAAGCGTTCGATTCGCGCGGTCGATATGGTCGGCCGTTTGGGCGGGGAAGAGTTCGTCGTGGTGATGCCGGAGACTTCAGCCGAAGGCGCGCTGACCGCGAGCCAAAATATTCTGAATCATGTGCGTCAGGCGCAGTTGCGTAGCGAGGTTTTTAGCATTCAAATTACCGTGAGCATCGGCATTGCGGCAATCAGTCTCGATGATAAAAATTTCGATGGCGTTTTGCAGCGCGCCGATGTAGCGTTGTATGCGGCCAAACGGCAGGGAAAAGATCGCGCCGTGGCGAGTGCGCACGGCTTTCCGGAGTTGGTGGTTGCCAGTGGAGGCTCGTCTCAGAAAACAAGAACATTCACGGCAGGAAGCTAAATCGTAGCCTTTGCGCCTTTCTTGCGGGCGTTTTTGTTTTTTGGTTAATGGATGTATTCAAATCGATCTTTGCTCGTCGATTGGCATCGGTTGCTCGGCCATGTTGAATGAAAGCGGCGCTTTTGTGTTTGTCGCCCAATGCCGCACATCGAACATCAAAACCAGGCCGCCGATCGCTGCGCCGACAATCGTCGTGGCGAATCGCCAAAGCACGGCGTAAATCAACAGCAAAGGTTCGGGAAGCAGTTTTCCCATCAGCCAAACCGACGAGAGTTCCGCGACGCCGGAAGCGCCGGGCGTGGGCGCGAAATAGATCAACAGGAGCTGGACGATTTGCAGCCCCAAAAATATTCCAAAGGGAACATCCTGTCCGAGCGCGCGCGCGATCACATAGCCGATCAGATATTTGTTGGAGAATAACGTCAAGGTTGCCAGCACGGTAACCGCCAGCGCCCATTTTTTTTGGCGGGTGATTTTTTGAAAGCCTTCGCCAAAACGCTGGGTTTCCGCCTCGAGCTTGCGCAACAAACGGTTGCGCAGCGCTGAAATTCTCTGGCTGCGAATCGGCACGAGGCCAAACAGCTTGGTGATGATCTTCATCCCCAGCCTCGGATAGAACAGCGTCAAGAGCACCAGCCCGACGAGGCCGGCGATGGCGATGAAACCGGTTTTAAAAAGCGGCGCGAAATTTTCGCCGAACAAATCAGGCGGCAGCAGCAGCAAAGCCGCCACGCTGGCTATGAGAAAAAATATCAGCGTCGCCGCGTAATTGATCAGCGAGCTGAGAATGCCGTCGGCAACCGTAGCGCCGCAGCGCCACAAAATGTAAAGCTGCGCCGGCCCGCCGCCGGATTGAAACGGCGTTGCCGCGCCCATAAACATGTTTGCCCAATTCGAGCGCATGCAATTCCACAGCGAAACGTCGGGCAAAATCTTGCCGTCGAAATAAAGCCGGTAACGCAGCCCGCCCATCAGAGAATCCAACGCGATCAGGGGAATCAAGATGAGTATAAATCGTCCGTCGAGATCGCGAAAAAAGTCTTCCAATCCCGCCGGCCTTTTCCACCACATGCCCAGAAGCGTTCCCACGAGTGAAAAAACGACGAAACTTTGAATGCCCCGCACCATGACTTTGGGAGAGGGAAGCAGCGAGCTTTCGGCGGAGTTACTCTTCATCAAATTTTTTGGGAATTGTTTTAAAATTCAAAAAGGTGTTATGAAGGCGAAGGGTTTGTTGGCAAAGCCGTCAAATTCCGGCTGCGAAGATAATCGCGGAACGCTTCGAGCCGCGGCAAACTCTCGCGGTCTTTGGCGCGGTTCGCCGCGCGTTTGCTGGCAATGATGTCATCCAAGCTGGCAACGGGAAACTTGCCGTCGATCATGAGCGAACGGGCTTGGGCTTCAGCAAACGTTTCGATGCCATCCGGCGCAAAAACGAGATCGAGGTCGAATGGCCCGCCACGCAGTTGCACGAAATCTTTTCCGGCTATTAAATCTTGCTCGATATCCGGCGTTAGTTCATAGCCCAACTCACGCAGAGCTGAAATCAATTTTTGTCCGTTTTCCAGGCTCTTCGCTGGAAAAATGTCAGCATCTTGAGTCGTCTCGGGAAATCCGTAAAAAATGGCGCCAGATTTTCCAATAAATAAATACTCGACGCCCAAACGATTAAACGCCTCCGCCAAGCGTTCGCCTTGTTTATATGAAAAAACGTTCATTTTACCAATAACCTAAATACTCCGGAAGATTTTTTCGGCACCATTCACGATATTCTTTCATGGTGTCAAAAGAACGAAATTTGGCATCATCCAGTATTGGCTTATAAGTGTAAATGAAAGAATACTCCATGCGTTCGGGCAGCGAACGCTTGGCGGCGGCGTCAAAATCGCGTTCCCATTCTTGGCGTTGATCGAGTGTTGGTTTCATAATTATTTGATACGCAGTTTTAATTCGCTTAATTTATATAATCTTTTCATTTTGTAAGCCGCTTTGAAAGTAACCACGAGACAAACTCCGGCTCAGCATAGGCCCTGTCCCACGAGTTGTGAGGCACACCGGCGTATTCGGTGTACTTCACATTTCCACCGAGCGTTCGCAGCGCTTCGGCCATTTGGCGCGATTCGGTGACCGGAATCACGTCATCAGCGTCGCCGTGGAAAATCCACAGCGGCGTTTTGCCGAGGCGTTGGGCAATGGTCGCATACGGCTGCGCAGTTGGAATTTGCGCCGCTGCGTCGGGTGGAAAAGGAAAAGTCGGCGGCGGCACGACACCGCCGCAAATCGAGGCCAGCGCCGCAAATTTTCCCGGATGCCGCGAGGCGATATAAAATGCGCCGTAACCTCCCATTGATAATCCGGTCAGGTAAACACGTTGAGAATCGCCGTTGAATTTTTTGATGGCCTCGTCCAACGCTTGCAACGCCAGTTGCTCCATTTCACCATGCCAAACCCGATTGCGCCGGCACTGGGGAAAAACCACGATGCAAGGAAAACGTTCGGGATGCTGCCGAATCGTCGCGCCGAGACCGATTTGAGTTTGCAGGGTGCCATCAGCGCCGCGCTCGCCGGCGCCGTGCAAAAAGAGAATGACCGGCCATTTTTGCTTTGGCGTGTAATTGGCGGGAAGGTAGACTTGATGACGGTAAATTGTACCATTCACTTTAATAGTTTGATTAACAAAACCGGTTTGAAGCATATCGACGCAAGCGGCTTGGCTACAAACTGTGAGCAGCAGTAGAAAAAAATTATACGTGATTTTTCTGGAATTACAAGCTCTCATAATCTATATTTTCTTTCGACCGGACGCGCAAGACGAGAACAAGTTTCGAATCATCGTCGATTTGATAGACAATCCGCCACTTTTGGGCCAGCCAAATTCGATAAATGTTTGGTTTGTCACGCAATTCTTTGGCGCGAGTGAGGCGGGGATTTTCGCTTATGGCGTGGAGCAACTTGAGAGCTTGGGAACGAAGATAGCCGGACAATGCTTTAACTTCCTTTTGTGCCTGCGGCGAAATTTCAACGCGGTAATTCATGTGCTGCCTCAGCCTCGGTGAGTTCAGCTTCAAATTCTTCCAACGTTTTCCAACCCTCTTTATTTTCTTCGTATCCCCGTATCATGGTCATTGCTTCGGCAAGTAATTCGTCATCGCCCGCAGGGTCATCCGGGCCTTCGTGTATCCAATATTCGAGAAGAGCGCGATTCGGGGCGCGAAACAGGCGCATGAATTCCTCTTGCACGGCCTCTTTTACCACACGGCGGATAAGGTGTTCGAGATCCCTTGTGGTGATGGCAACAACAGCTCCGGTTGTCATCGTTTCCATAACAAAACTCCATTTTAGGCTGAATATGAATGGCTTCTAATTCTACTGCTAATTCAACTTAATCGAACGCCAGCTAAAAATCAAGAAAAACATTGAAGCGGCTTTGTTTCTTGCATTGGATACGCAACCCAAATTCGTTTTTGATCATCGCTTGGGCTCAAAACAAACATCGTCGCCTCAAGGCGATATGACAAAAGTCAACTCAACGGAATCAACTGCGGCGCGCGCACCCAGAGGTGTTCGGTGATATAGATGCCGATTAAGACGAAGGCGCCGGCAAGAGCTAAAAACAGCGGCCCGCCAAGCCACGCCAAGATCAACGGCAAAACATTGCCGATGATCAAGGTTCCAATCCAAAACAGCGCACGAAAGCGGCCGGAAAGAATCATTTTCACCGTCGCCTTCGCATCAGCCGTGGGATGAGGCGTGATCAATTCTGACGCCAGTACGATCAGATTGAGGGCGATGCTGGCGCAAAAAACCAAACGCAGATAGTCGTTCCATCGTTCTCCACTAACAATCGCCAGCGAAAGCAAACCGAAGACGGCCGCGCCGGCCATGAACGCGTGCACCAGCATGTGCAGCGGCAGCGCCGGGCTTTGCCAGAAATCGCGGCCTTTGGCTTGCGCAAAAAGAAACGCGGTGTAAACCGCAGTGACGACGGCGAAAACCGCACTGACCCAAGAGGCCAACGGTTTGAGGCGCTGCCATTCAAAAATCAAACTCACGGCCATGAATGTCAACAACGCGCCGTAAATGGCAAGCGCATAGCCGCCGCGCACGAGCCACGAGCGCCATTGCGGCCGCAATAATACGTAGGCGAAACGCCGGGCTTGATCCAAATCTTTGACGAGCAAGACGGTGGTCAGAATGAGAAAAACCAAACTGAGGCCGAGGCTGCTCCATTCCTGCTGCCGCGAAAGTTCGGTGAAGTTGGTGGCGAGCGCCAGAAAGGGAACGAGAAAGGCGCCGGCGGCAATCGCTTTCGTCCAAACGTAAGCGGAAACTTCCCAGCCCCACAACACGCCTTTGTCCGGCGCATCGTAAACCCGGCGCGCATTTTCTTTGATCACCTCGCGGGCTTTCTGCAACATTTTCTTTTCATCCCCGCCGCGCGGAATCAACATCGGCCCGGCCTCTTCAGCGCCAATTTCCGTTGCGCCCAATTCTTGCGCCAATTTCGCCGGATCGGCCTGGCTGAGGCGGGCTTCGGCATATTTCGCGAAATGGCCGACGCCGGTGCGTTGCGAGCTCCACATATATTCTTGCGAAGGCTCGGTCATCATCGGCTTGAGCGAAGCCTCGTCGCCGTTAATGTAATAAAGTTTTGGCCGCGTGCCTTTTTCAACTTTGCGCGCCGTGACTTGCTCGCGGCCGAGAAGTTGGGCAATTTCCGAAAGCGGATCATCGATGTCGCCGGAGATGATGGCGTGTTCCGGGCAGACGTTGACGCACGCCGGCTCCAAACCAATATCGACGCGATGGGCGCAGTAGTTGCATTTGGCCGCGGTATGCGATTCGGGATCGATGTACAGCGCGTCATACGGGCAGGCTTGCATGCAGCTTTTGCAGCCGATGCAGCGGCGTTTGTCGAAATCCACGATGCCGTCATCGCGGCGGAACAGCGCGGTGACCGGACAGATTTCGATGCACGGCGCATCGTCGCAATGGTTGCAGCGCATCACGGAAAACAGCCGCCGGGTGTTGGGAAATTCGCCTTTTTCGATGTATTTCACCCACGTGCGGTTGACGCCGAGCGGCACGTCGTGTTCGGCTTTGCAGGCGACGGTGCAGGCGTGACAGCCGATGCATTTGCGATTGTCGATGATGAAACCAAAATTCATTTTGCTCCCGAAAGGCTACTTGGGATTCAATAACTCGTTGGCGCGAACTTTGACTTGGGTGCGCACCACCCAACAATTGGCGTAACCTTTTTCGGTCGCAAGATTTTGCAGTTGCTCCGCATCGTAACGATTGACAAAACGCCCGGCGCGAATTTTATAGTAAGGCGCTTCATAAATCGTCTCCACGTCGACGTTGAGCGCGAGAATCGCCTCGCGCACGGTTGAGCGCGCCAGTTTCGCATCTTCGGTTTGCAAAAGCTGCACTTGATAACCGGCAACCGTTTGCCACGAGGTATCGACTTGGGCAGAGTTTGAGGGCGTGACATTCAAGGTGTCACTTTTCCGCGTGACTTGTTTGCGGGCGATTCGAAATGCCGGCGCTTTCAGCGTCATCGGATCAAAATCTTCATTTTGGGCGACGGACGACGGCGTCGAACGCGTCTCCGGTTGCGGTTTCTCGGCCTGTGGCCTTTCGGTTTGCGAAGGCGCCGTGCGACTGGCCGGCTTTGAGGAAGAACAGCCCGTTAAGCCGGCAAAGGCTGTGATCAAAGCCGCGAAAAGAGCGAGGCGTGAGCCGGAGACGGCTCGCGCTGACGAACTAAGTTTTTGACAATTTGTGGGCATAAGAACTCGCACTGAAAATTGATGTCGGAAATTTGTACGACGCAATATAATCAAACTTCGGCTGATTCGCAAGCGCGGAGTTTCAAAAACCAAAAAATAAAACCCCCATCACGTTTTGCTGCGACGGGGGTTGACAACAGGAAGCGGCGAAATTTTATCTCAGATCGACATGATTCAACATCAACGGATCGACCAAATCATACATCCCGATGCTGCGGGAGTCGACGAAAACAAAGCTGCGATTGAGCTGCGTATATTGCCAGACTTCATAAATTTTATTGAATAACTTGCTTCGCCTCGAGACCAGCCCCGAAGCTCCTTGCCAAGCCTCCGCCGACCAATCCGAATTTTTCCGGCCGTCATCTGCGAGATCGAATGACGAGGAGTTATATCGTTGCACGTAATCGGGCGGGCCGTAGGTGATGTAGATTTGCCCTTGCGGCGATTTCCAGCCTTCGCCGCGCCGCCATTTGAAATACGCATTCGCATAATTCAGGCGGCGGTAATACTCTTCCATCGCTTCATTGCGCGGCGTGCCGGGCGTCGGGTCGCGTTGCTGCCAAAATTCGAAGAGGCCGCGCTGCCGGTCGGCCTCCGGCATTTGCGCCAACTTTTTTAGCTCGCCGTCGCTGGCAACATACTGCAACTGGTCTAAAATTTCTTCAAACTTTTTGTCTTTAAATGAGAAAATATCCCATTGCATGCTGAAGCGGCCGATGGCCTCTGCATAAGTCTCGCTGGCATTGTCAAAAACGCGCACGGTGAGGGTGTACAGGCCGCTCTTCAAATCCGCAATCGGCAGCACCACGCTCTGCACGCACGAGGTGCCGGGCTTGCGGCTGAATTTCCACAACTGCTTGACTTCCTCGCCTTTGTCGTTGTGAACAAGATAAAGCGTCTGGAAACTATCGGGCGCTACCGTTTGCAGGCCGAGGCTGTCGCGAGCCGCGGCCTCCTGCGGATCGGCGAGATTATAAATTTCGTAATAGACAAAAAGCTGGCCGACAAACCGGCCATAAGCATGGGGCACGTTCGGCTCGATCCAGCGATTGTGTTTGACAAAGGCGTTCGCCGATGAATCCGTTTCAATGTTCCGGCTAAATTGCACATCACTCAGCGTCAGGCTTTGTCCGGAAAAATCACGGACGGAAAATTTTTCGGCGTCGTCATAACGCTTGCCGGTTTCCTTGTCGGTAATGACGGCGCGCCGGCGATAAAGTCCCGGACGCAGGCAAAAGCTCAACAAACTGATCCGATGATTATTGGGCGCCGTGGTGTCGTCGTAGTTCGTGACGCGAACCTCGTCGCGTGTCGATTGTGTCTGCAGCAAATTGCCGTGCAGGTCTTCAATATACAAGTCGATGTCATAAACCGCCTGATAAAATTTTCCGTCTCTAGTGAAGCTCAGCCGGTCGTAGCCGATCTGAACATAGAATTCGACAAACGTTAGATTATGCTGCGCGATGAAATTGGCGTAGTCGATGGTGAAGGGCTTTTCAGCAACGGTGAGATTCACGCCCGACCAAATCTTTTTGTCGTCGTCCGGCGTCGCGGTAATCATGCTTAGCGGAAGCGAGCCGGCTAAGGTAAAATTGGCTGGAAACGCGCGAGTTGTTGCGTCAATGAAATAACGGGAAGGAAAATAAACCTGCGCCGCGGTAAAATTGGCAAAAAACAAAACGGCTCCGATCCCTAGAATGCTGGTCCTCATAAAACATCCGCTGTGAAGAGGTGAAAAAGTTGCCCTTGAAATCCGAACAAGGGAGTTGCTAAGGCGATGCTGTCGTGCTCAACTTGCCCTCTCAACAAACACAGCAGAGTTATACTTGAAATGTCATTCGTTCGCAGAAAATTTCGCGCCCATCGCGGCTGCCGGTAAGTCAAACGATTTTATATCATTACTTGCCGCGACAATAATTTAAAATTTTTTTTTGATGAGGATGGAACAAAATCGCCCCGCCCATCGTTTATTCTGATGAAGTTGCTCGGGAAAATTCATCTTCCCTTGAGCGACAGAGGCTACCAGCGCAGACATGGCGGCGCTCGCTGGTAGCCATTTTTATTTTGGGGGATAAAAACCTACGCCACTTTTCAAAGAAGACGAAAATCGAGGCCGGGTTCAACTGGAGAGCATGTGATACGAGAGGTTTTTTAAACACGGAGTAGCTGAGTTCACGGAGCGTCGCGGAGAAAAGCTTTTAGAAAATATTTATTGCTCTCCGTGTTTTCTCTGTTTGCTCGGTTTCTCCGTGTTAAATTGGGTCGTGAATCATGAAAGAACTTTCAGACTGCGTCCGCAGGAATTTCTTTCTGAGTTTGATGGCGTTAACGCTTGACGCGCTGGCGGCGGACGGTCAAGTTAAATCATCCGCCTTCGCAAGTTTTTCCAACAGCGTTTTGTTGTCCGGCGTCGTCGCCATTGCCTTCAGCAGCGTGCTCATCGCCTCTTTCGCCGGCAGGTTGTGCAGCGCCCGGCGCAAAGCCTGATAGCGCGGCGTTTTTTTGCCGAAAAGTAATTCCTCCCGCCGCGTGCCGGAAGCCGGAATGTTGATCGCCGGGAAAATGCGCTGATCCGCGAGCGAGCGATCCAGCACCAATTCCATATTGCCCGTCCCTTTGAACTCTTCAAAAATAAATTCATCCATGCGCGAGCCGGTGCCGACGAGAATCGTGGCAGCGATGGTCAGCGAGCCGCCGCCTTCGATTTTACGGCCGGCGCCAAAAATTTTGCGCGGAATTTCCAGCGCCCGCGCATCCAACCCGCCGCTCATCGTGCGGCCGCTGCCGCGTTGGCCGAGATTGAACGCCCGTCCCGTCCGCGTCAGCGAATCGAGCAGCAGCACGACGTCCTCGCCGCATTCGACCCGGCGTTTGGCGTATTCGGTGACGAGCTGGGCCAACCGCAAATGCGATTCCAGCGGGGCGTCGTTCGAGCTGGCAAACACCTCGCCCTGTACCGCGCGCCGCATGTCCGTCACTTCCTCCGGCCGCTCGTCGAGCAGCAGCATGATGAGATGGATTTCCGGATGATTGCGCGCGATGGCCTGAGCCATTTTTTGCAATAAAATCGTTTTGCCCGAACGGGGAGGCGCGACAATCAGCGCGCGCTGGCCCTTGCCGAGCGGGCTGATCAAATCCACCACCCGCATCGACGGATCGACTTTCTCTTTGGTCTGGGTTTTGACCGAACGCCCCGGCTTGGTTTCCAAAACGATTTGCTCGGAGGGTGAAACCGCCGTGAGCGATTCCAGTTCCGGCAATTGCGTCCACTCCGCCGGGTCGCGTTCGTTGATCCGAACGACCTTATCGACCTGCCAGCCGCCGCGGGCGCCGGGAATGATTTCCGCCTCGATGATCACGCCCGGGCGCAGCTTCAGCTCGGCAATTTGATTGCGATGCACGAACGGATCGCCGTGCTGAGCCGGCAGCGCTAAGGCGATTTGGCGCAAAAACCCATGCCCCCGACCCTGGCCATCGAAGGAAGTTCGGGGATCGTCAATTTCAAGAAGACCGGTGAATATTTCAGGCACGATGATAAAGTTGGTGAAAGGTTCTGGTTGATCTTACTTTTACTCTTACTCTTACTCCTCCTACTCTTAATCTTACTCGTTTCTTGAAAATTAAAAAGCGAGTATGAGTATGAGAGTATCAGCACGAGTTGGGTGCTTGTTATTTCCCCTCACACATCGCTTTGATTTTGGCGAGCGCTTGATTGTACGATTTGACTTGTTCCGCAATTGCGTCGGCGTTTTGCGGGCCGGATTCAGTGTAGCGCTCCTCGTAGGTCAGCTTCGTTCCCTTTCCGGCCGGAGTCAATGTCCAGCGTTCTTGGCAGATATACGTGGCGTTATCTGGTTCCCACACGAAACGCAACTCGCTGCCGGGCTTCGCATAGATCAAAATGTACGTGCCGGTGTCGCCCCAGACTTTGAGCGGCACATGATCGCCGACTTTTTCCAATTTTTTCGGCGCGCCTTTGTAGTCAAAATTCAACGCACTGCTGAGCTTCTGCGCATCCGTAATCACCGCCCAAACCGCTTGCGGACTGGCGTTCACGGCGATTTCTCCGCCGAAACTCTGGCCGGTGAGCTTTTTGTTGGCGACTTGCGCGAAGCTGTCGGCGCCCATCACCAGCAACGCCAGTGTCAACAGCATCAGTAAACGGGAGCACTGCATAAAAATCTCCTTAAAATAAATTTGAAATTGACTCCAAGCGCAAACAACATCAAATTGAGGAAGCGGCCATTTTTGAATATAGCACAAATTCCGAATGATGCAACTGATCTTTTTATGACAGCTTTTTTATGACAGCGCCGTGATCCGGGAGGTTCTCTCGCCCGCCGAACAGAAGAGCCTCGACGGTTCGTATTAGCCGCTTGCGCTCAGCTCGTCGGCTTATCCGGCGGCGGCAGCTTGGCGAAAAAGTCGGCATAAAAGCGCCGGGAGTAGTCGTCCTGCAAAAAGCGAACGCGCTGCGGATCGGGCGAGGCGATGACGAAGCCGACGTGATTTTTCTTTTGCAAGCGAAAGACGATTTCGGGATCCTGGTACGCGGAGGTATCGGGATGCTCTTGCGAGGCGAGCGAGATGATCACGCTGCTGTAATCCTGGCGCGCCGATGGCAGCTCGTACGGCTGCTCATCCTGCGCGATTTCGATTTTCGCCCACTCCGCCCACAAGTTGATGCCGGTCGCGCCCTCCACCATTTCCACAATATTCGCGCCGCCAACCCGCGCCGCGGTTTCGAGAAAATAAAACCGGCCGTCGTCGCGGCCTTTGATAAATTCCGTATGCGTCACCCCGCGCACGAACCCCAGCGCCCCCATCACCTGCCAATTCAGCGCCTTCAACGTCTGTTCGTCCGCCAAGCCGCGTTGCATCGTGCGCGTGGTGAAAACGCCGCCTTCGTGCGAAACCGTCATCGGCGGCAGGCCGTATTCATGCGCTTCCGCAAAAACCACCTCGCGCTCCGACACAATCCCATCAACGTGAAAAATATCGCCGGCAACGTAGCGTTCCAACACATAAAATGATTGGCGGTCGCCCAGCGCTTCGAGATGCGGCCACAGCTCGTCGGGCGCATAGACTTTTTTGATGCCGACCGAGGAAGCCTCAGAGCGGGGCTTCAACACCCACGGCCCCGGCGTGCTCGCCATAAACTCCCGAATGACGTCGTGATTCACCGTGTGCGCGAAATCCGGCACCAGCAAGCCGCGGTCGCGGGCGCGTACGCGCATCGCCAATTTGTCGCGGAAGAAACGCGCGGTGGATTCGCCCATGCCGGGAATGCGCAAATGCTCGCGCAGCGCCGCGGCCATTTCGACGTCGTAATCATCCAGCGGCACGATGCGATGAATGACGCGCGAGCGGGCCATGTAGCTCACGCCGAGAATCACGTCGTTGCGATCATAAAGATCGGGAAGGTAAAACATCTCGTCGAGGCTTTCGCGCGGCCAATCGGCGCGCTCCAATTCCTGCGTCGTCAGCAAAAAAACCGTGCAGCCCTGCCGCTTGCATTCGCGCATGAACTCCTGCCCTTTTTCGTAACTCGCAATGCAGAGAATCGTTTTGGGAGGTAATCCGGCCATGAGTGTTGGCTCCTGTTTGTGATGCGTAAAACGTAATGCGTAATTTACGGATTACGTTTTTACGCATTACGTTTTACGTTTCAAACATTGAACCGAATATTCAAAATATCCCCATCCTTGACGACGTACTCTTTCCCTTCCAATCGCAAAACGCCTTTTTCTTTGCAGGCGTGAAAACTGCCGTGTTTTATAAAATCGTCGTAAGACACGGTTTCGGCGCGGATGAAGCCTTTTTCGAGATCGGAATGAATCACGCCGGCGGCTTGCTGGGCGTTGGCGCCGGCGCGAATCGTCCACGAACGGCACTCGTCTTCGCCGGCGGTGAAAAAAGAAATCAATCCCAGCAGCTCGTACGAGGTGCGAATCAATTTGCGCAAAGCCGGTTCTTTGATGCCGAGATCGGCCATGAACACCGCGGCGTCTTCAGCGCTCAATTCGGAAATCTCGCGCTCGATCTCGGCGCTCAACGAGGTCAACGCGCAATGCGGCGTGACAAAGCGCGACAGTTGCTTTTCAATTTCCGCCGCCGCCGGAATTTTGTCTTCGGCAATGTTGATAACGTACAGCAGCGGCTTGAGCGTGAGAAATTGATAGCCGCGCAAGGCGCGATCTTCTTCCACGTTCAATTCCAGCTCGCGCAGCGGCTTTTCCTGATCGAGCAGCGCTTTGCAGCGCTTCATCAGCGCCAGGTCTTTTTGATTTTGCGGGTCTTTGGTTTTGGCGACGCTTTTTTCCAAGCGCTCAACCCGCGACTCCACCAGCGCCAGATCGCTGAGCCAAAATTCGCTGTTGATAAATTCGATATCTTTGGCGGGATCGATGCGGCCAAAGGGATGCGGAGACATTTGATTTTCAAAATCGCGCACGACGAGCAAAATCGTGTCGACGTTTTTCAAATTGCCGATGAACTGCGCCGGCAGGCCTTTGGGTTCCTTGCCGTCGCCTTCGAAGCCGGGGACTTTGACGTACTCGATGGTGGCGTTGACCTGCCGTTTCGGGTTGAACATCGCGGTCAAGCGCTCCAATCTTTCGTCTGGAACTTTGACAATGCCACGCTCGGCCTCTTGTTTATGATAGCCGGTCTCCGCGGTTTTATGTTTCAATAACGTCGAAAAAATCGTCGTCTTGCCGGCGAGCGGCAATCCTACAATTCCGATTTGCATTGATGCTCCTATAATATTACCACGAAAAAAATTCTGAAATTCGTTGTTGGTTCACGACCCAATTTAACACGGAAACGCGGAGCAAACACTGAGAACGATAAATTTGACTAAAAATCTTTGCTCAGTGATACTCTACGAACTCCGTTTCTCCGTGTTTTAGGAATTTCGTCGTTAATAAGAGTGTCTCGCTCATCAAAAAATTTCTATCTTGATGTATTTCTGCGGATGCTTTTTGACGTCGAGAATCAGCAAGTCCAGGTCTTGCGTGAATTTTTCCAGATTGCGATAAAGCGTGTCGCTTTGAATCAGCTTGCCGAGCGAGCCTTCGCCGCGTTCAATTTTGCCGAGCAGATTTTCGATGGAGCCGGCGGCGCGATCGAAACGCGCCGTGGCGTTTTTCAAACTGCCCGAGCTGGAATCCAAATTGGCAATGACTTCTTGTATGCTTTTGCCTTCCGGCGCGGTCAGCCGTTCCAGATTTTTTGCGGCGGTCCGCAAGCTCACGATCGCGGTTTCGATTTCGCCGATGTCTTTCACCACCACCTCCGACACCACGCCGGAAATCGTATTGAGATTCCGCAGGCTGCCCTTGAGGCTGGCTTCGGTGTTTTCGTCGAATGTCGAGCGAAAGCGTTTCAACAACACGGCGATGTCTTCGCCAATCGGCGCCGCGGCCTCGGCCAGCTCGAAGAAGTCGGTCTCCAACGTGCCGGCAATCACGTCGCCCGGCTTCAACTTTTCATTGGCGGTGCCGCGGACAATTTCAATGGCTTTGTCGCCGAGCAGCGTCAAATTGCGCAAAACCGCTTTGGAGTCGCGGGGAAATTCGTAACGTGAATCGATGAGCAGCTTGACTTCGACTTTTACGCCGGCGAGCTGCATCTCTTTGGTCTGGCCGATTTTCAAACCCGAGATGATCACCGGATCTTGCTGCTCCAAACCGATGACCGTCTCAAAAATGGCGGTGATCTCATACTCCTTTTTGCTGAAGGAGTATTCACGCAGATACATCACGCCGAAAAAGAAGATCAAGATGGCGATAACGATCACGATTCCGACGCGGGCTTCGTAACTCATATTCCCTCCTAAACTGTCCTATAAAACTTTACTCTTACTTCTACTCGTACTCTTTCTCCTACTCTTACTCATTATGAAAATTTCTAAAAGCGAGTAAGAGTAGGAGTAGGAGTAAGATTATAGATTGTCAAGAACTGATTTCTACAATAGCAAGGCGGCGAGCACATAATCCAACACCAGAATGACCAGACAAGCCGCCACGACAGCGCGGGTGGTGGCGCGGCCGACGCCCTCGGCGCCGCCGGTGGTGTTAAAACCTTCGTAGCAGCCGATCAACGTAATGCCGACGCCGAAAAAAACGCTTTTGATGATGCCATAAACCACGTCCCAGACTTTGAACCACATGCGAAAGCCTTTGAAAAATTCCGTCGTGGTCAGATCGATGGTGGCGATGGAGATGAGCCAGCCGCCGACGATGCCGACAAAATCGGCCAGCACCGTGAGCACCGGCAGCATGAGCATGCCGGCAACGACGCGGGGAATCACCAAAAAGGCGATCGGATTGATGGCGAGCGATTCCAAAGCGTCGATTTGTTCGGTGACGCGCATCGTGCCAAGCTCGGCCGCGATGCTGGCGCCGACCCGCCCGGCCAACACCAGCGCCGTGATGACCGGGCCCAGCTCCAAAATCATCGATTCGCCCACGGCGCTGCCGACGACGTACAACGGCACGTAGCCGGTGATTTGATAAGCGGCTTGCACCGAAGTGACCATGCCGCTGAACGTCGCGGTGATCAACACAATCGGCAGCGAGCTGTTGCCGATGATATACATCTGCTCCGGAATGCGCCGCAGATAAATGCGCGCGTCGCGGAACGAGCGCAACATGGCAGCGATTAAAATGCCAAAGCGTCCGATGTTCTCAAAATGCAAGAGCGCGCCTTGGCCGACGGTTTTGAATAGGGAAGCCATATTGAAAATGTTTGCCGGTTAGCCCGTTAGCCGGTTGAAACAATTAATTAAACCGGCAAACTGGTGAACCGGCTAACCGATTAAAACCGCGAGCCGAGATAATGCGGCAACATGCGATGCCAGACCCACCACTCGTGGGGGATATCATGACCCCACAGATCAAGCTCGTGCGGAATCTCTTGGGCCGTGAGAATCTCCGACAGCCGGCGCGAATGATGCGGGCCTTCGTAAGCGCCCTGGCCGCTGACGATATAAATATGGCGTTTGTGGCGCAACATCGGCAGATAATAATCGTCGTTTAAATTCGGCAGATAATCGACCGGGCTGTTGAAATAACAATTGTCGTCGTAGTAGCCGTCGGTATAAATTTTCACGTCAAACGTGCCGCTCATGGCGATCACCCCGTCGAACAAATCCGGGCGGCGAAAAAAAATGTTGGCGGCGTGCCATGCGCCGAGGCTGGCGCCGGAAGTAATGGTCATCACCCGGCCCTGGCAATGATGATGAATAAAAGGCGCAACTTCATTCACGACGTATTCATTATACTGTTGATGCCGTATCGCCCGGTGCGCCGGATGCATGTGGCTGTTCATCCAGCTTTCGGTGTTGATGCTATTGATGGAAAAAACCTTGCATTTGCCGGAATCGATGAATGGCGCGATGGCGCCAATCAGGGAAAATCGTTCATACTCCAAGTAATCCGCTGCCGCGGTCGGAAACATCAGCAGCGCAAAGCCGTAATGCCCGTACACCGCAATTTCCATGTGTTTATTCAAGCTCGGACTCCACCACGAGTGGATTTCGCGATTCATGCCTTCCTCCGTGTGAAAGATTTAATTTTAAATTTTCACTTGAAAATTTAAAATTGCCAATTGAGCCATGACATTAACTTGGCCTGGGATGTCATTCGAGCGAAGCGAGGAATCCTTTTGAAGCAGATTTCTCGCTTCGCTCGAAATGACAATTTTTAGGTTAACATTGTCAAGTTAATATCTCCATCTTAAATATAAAAAAAGAAGGGCGTGTGTCCAAGGGAATTTTGCGGTAGAAGCGTTTGCAACTTTGCCAAAAATTTTGTAAACTGGTTGCTGATTATACGTCGTTAGCCGCTCGTAAAAACCAAACAAAGCATCAAACAACCATTACCAAAAAATTTACGCCATGAAAAACCTCGACTCGAGCGCGACAAGCTCTGCTCAAATCACCGTGCCTTTTGCGCTGTTGCGGCGCGATCTGCTTGCCGCGTTGGCGCAGAATCATCCTCTTCAGTTGGAACCGCTGATAACCGGCTTCGAGACCATTGCGACCGACTTTTTCGCAACAACAGCCGGTGAAGAAATGCCCTCGCTCTCTTTGGCCGAGCTTGAACAATTCGAGTCGCGTTATATCGAAACCGTGTGGAGCACGGCGCGGCGCCTGCAGCCGGAATACCGTGAAGCCGAAATTTATCCGGCCATGAGGGTGATGCAAGCCGCCGAGTATTTTACCGCGCGTTTGTGCGAAGATATTCACGCTGCATTCACGCGCACGCGGTTGAAGTGTTCGCTCGCGCCGCAAGAAAAGCTCGAAGCCCTGCACGGCATGTTGCTCACTCGCCATCTCGACGCGCGCCTGAAAAAATTCTTCATGAGCAGCGAAGTGAAAACTCCAGATGGCGCAACGTTTCAAGGCAAGGGCTTTCGCTCAATGGGACAAGAGGCGATTTATGCAGCGGCGCTGCGGCTCAAGCGCGGCGAGGATTTCATCCGCGACGGCCAATATTTGGGCGATTATGTAGCGCCGATGATTCGCGATCTCGGTTTAGCGCTGGCGATGGGGCAAAAACCTTACGACGTCATCGCCGCGCAAATGGGCAAAGCCGGCAAGCCGACGGATGGAAAAGATTTGCACATCGGTGACTTCTCCTGCGGCATCCTCCCTCCTGCCGCGCCGATCACCATCAGCACCGGCTCGGCCTGCGGCATTGGTTTCGCGCTGAAAGGCACGGGACAAGTGATGATCAACTGCATCGGTGACGGCGGCACTTCCGCCGGCGAGTGGCACGAAGTGATCAACTTCGCCGCCGTGCAGAAGATGCCGATTGTGTTCATCATCCAAAACAATCAAACCGCGCTGTCGACGCCGGTACACGAGCAAAGCGCCGCGTTCAATTTCGCGCAAAAGGCCATCGGCTACGGCATGCGCGCAATCACGATTGACGGCACGGATCCCGAAGAAATTTTTGCCGCGGTAACCGAAGCTGCGGAAGCCAGTCGCGCTGGAAAAGGGCCGGTGCTCGTCGAGATGATCGCGATGCGAATGTGCGGACACGCGCATCACGACGATATGCTCTACTTCGGAAAAGAGCCGGATCAATTTCTCGAATATGTGCCGCCGGAAAAAACTGCCGGCGGCTACGTCGATGCAAAAAAATACGCCTATTGGTATCAAAAAGACCCAATTAAACTGTATCGGCAGCAGTTGATAGCCGAAGGTGTGCTTGATGAAAACGGCTGGCAAGAAATGATCATCGAAGTTGAAAAGAAAATCGAGGAAGCAGCGCAAGAAGTGATCGCCGCGCCGTGGCCGAAACCGGAATTGGCCGGGCATCCGGTGTTTACGGACGGCGAGTGGCAAACGCACCGAGAGCCGTTAGACGAGCGCCAATTCATTTTTCCCGCGCCGAAACTTTGGCAGCCGAGCGAACCGTCCGGTTTGCAATTCGATCCCAACGGCAAAACTTTTTGGCAGGCCGTCGTCGAAGCGTTGGTCGAAGAGATGCGCCGCGATCCGAATACCTTCATGCTCGGTGAAGACATCGGCGGCAATTACGGCAACGCGTTTGTGATTCTCAAATCCATGCTCGAAGAATTTGGCGAGCGCATGATCAACACGCCCATGGCCGAAGCCGCGATTATCGCATGCGCCACCGGCGCAGCGCTGCTTGGCAAGCGTCCGATTGCGGAGATTCAGTTCAATGATTTTGTCGCCAGCGGCTTTAATCAACTCGTTAATAATACGGCAAAAATTTACTATCGCTGGGGGCACGCGGTGCCGATGACGATTCGCCTGCCGTGGGGCGGCTTGCGCAATGCCGGGCCGTATCACTCGCAAAACACCGAGCCGTGGTTCTATCGCACGCCGGGGTTGAAAATCGTTTGCCCCTCCACTCCCCGCGAAGCCAAAGGCTTGCTGAAAGCGGCGATTCGCGATGACAACCCAGTTTTATTTTATGAACACATTGCGTTGTATCGCCTCGCTTCGATAAAACAGCAACTGCCGGAAGCGAGCGAAGATTTTATCCTGCCGATTGGCGCCGCCCATCTCAAACGCGACGGCTGCGATCTCACGATGATCACTTACGGCGCGTATGTCCACCGCTGTCTTGCCGCCGCCCAAACGCTGGAAGAGCAAGACGGACTCTCGTGCCAAGTGCTTGATCTCCGCTCGCTCATGCCGCTGGACAAAACCGCGATTCTCGATTGCGCGCGCCAAACCGGCTGCGTGTTGATTGTGCAAGAAGATTCCAAAACCGGCAGCATCGGCCAGTCGATTGCTTCGATCATCTCTGAAGAAGCTTTTGAATATCTCGACGCGCCGGTGCGGATTCTCGGCGCGCTGGATGCGCCGGTGCCATACAGCCCGCCGCTGGAGGAGTTCTTTTTGGTGGGGCAAAAGCAGATTGAGGAGGCGGCGAGGAGATTGGTAGAATATTAATCCACTGCTTGCTTTTCTGCAAAAATGTGGTAATTTATATCAGGCCTATCATTGAAAAAGGAGTACAACATGCCAACGATTCGTCCAATTTCCGACTTACACAACCGCGCCGACGAAATTTTAAAGATTTGCTTGCGCGAAGAAGAACCCGTATTCCTTACAAAAAACGGGCATGGCCGGCTTGTGTTAATGAGCCAGAATTATTTCGAGAAAATGCAGGCCATGACGCGACTTTATGCCAAACTCGACGAGGCGGAAAAACTTTCCGAAGCCGGCGACAAAGGCATTTCACATAAAGAAATGATGCGTCGGGTCAAATCAAGGCTTAAAAGAAAAACACGATGAGCAGGCCGAGATTCAAAATTCGGTATCTCAGGAGTGCAGAGGACGATTTGTACGACGTCGCAGATTACATTTCCGAAGATAATCCACGCGCTGCGAATAGGATGATCGATCGTCTTGAGCAATCCATCATTCGGCTTGAACTTTCGCCGTTTGCTGGCAAAGCGCCCGATGACGACGAGTTGCGTAAACGCAATTACCGTATGCTGATCGTCGGCAAGTATCTTGTATTTTACAAGGTCAAAGAAAAAACTGTAGAAATTCACCGCGTTATTCACGGGGCGCGGGACTACAAACATCTTCTTCTCTGATTCTCTGCGGTACTCGGCCTCGGCTTGCTCACACCGCTTGACAAAACCGAGATTCTCGGATTCCGTTGCATGACCATCGCAAACTGATGGCTCGCCTTTATTAAAAGACTTTGTTGCAACGAAAAAACTTCTTATTTTAAAACGAGGAAAAAGAATTCATTGGCAAATTACACGGAAATAAAAACTGCATGAGTGAACCCTTCGATCCAATTGTCCGTTTTTCAAAAATTTTTGCGCAGGCACAAAAAGTCGTGACGCCCGAGCCGGCTGCCATGGTGCTGGCGACGGTCGATGCCGAAGGCAAGCCTTCCGCGCGCGTGGTCTTGTTGAAAGGATTTGATGAAAATGGCTTTGTTTTTTATACGAATTTGGAAAGCCGCAAAGCAAGAGATTTAATCGCCGTCCCGTTCGCGGCATTGTGTTTCTACTGGCCGCAGTTCTATCAACAGGTTCGCGTCGAAGGCCGGGTCGAGCCGGTGTCCGAGGCCGAAGCCGATGCCTATTTCGCCACGCGACCGCGCGGGGCGAAAATCGGCGCCTGGGCTTCCAAGCAAAGCCGGACGTTGGCCAGCCGCGAAGAATTGGAAGCTCGCGTCAAGGCAGTCGAGGAAAAATTTGCCGGGCGCGAGGTGGCGCGTCCTCCCTTTTGGTCCGGCTTTCGCGTGATTGCGGCGCGCCTCGAATTTTGGGAATCGCGCGAGAACCGCTTGCACGATCGCGTGGTTTATTTAAAAGAAAACGGCGCGTGGCGAACCGAAAGGCTTTATCCATAACCAACTGCGTTTGAAAAAAACCGGCTCACAAACTTGTTAAGGAGGAAACTATGGCCGTGCGCAATGTGCAAAATTATATCGACGGACGCTTTGCGCCGTCTTCGTCGCCGAAACAAGTGGACGTTCACAATCCCGCCACCGGTGAGGTGATTGGCCGCGTTCCGCTCTCGACTGCTGCCGAAGTTGATCATGCCGTGCAAGCCGCGAAGCGCGCTTTCGATGGCTGGCGCCGCACTCCGCCGGTCAAGCGCGCGCAGCATTTGTACAAATTCAAATTTCTGCTCGAAGAGCATTTCGAAGAGTTGGCGAAAAGCATCACTGCCGAGCACGGCAAAACGCTTGATGAGTCGCGCGGCAGCTTGCGTCGCGGCATCGAATGCGTCGAAGTCGCCATCGGCATTCCGACTTTGATGAAGGGCGAGGCGTTGGAAGATGCCGGCCCGAGCATCGATGTCATGGCGATGCGCCGTCCGCTCGGCGTCTTTGCCGCGATCACGCCGTTCAATTTTCCAATTATGGTGCCGCTGTGGTTTTTGCCCTTTGCGGTGGCGACCGGCAACACGTTCGTGCTCAAGCCTTCAGAACAAGTGCCGCTGGGCATGCAGCGCGTGTTCGAGTTGCTCGAACAATGCGAGTTTCCGCGCGGCGTCGTCAACTTGGTGAATGGCCAAAAAGAAGCGGTGGATGCAATATTGACGCATCCGGATATCAAAGGCGTTTCGTTCGTTGGCTCGTCGCCGGTGGCGAAATATATTTATGAAACCAGCGCCCAAAACGGCAAGCGCGTGCAAGCGCTCGGCGGCGCCAAGAATTTTCTCGTCATCATGCCCGACGCCGATATGGAAAAGTCCGTTGCCGCCGCGGTGGAATCCTGCTTTGGCTGCGCCGGCGAACGCTGTCTGGCGGGCAGCGTCATCCTGGCCGTTGGCAAAGCGCATGACATGCTGCGCGAGCGCGTGGTAGAAGCGGCGAAACAGATTCACGTCGGCAATGGACTCGATCCAAAAGTAACGATGGGGCCGGTGATTTCGGCGAAACACAAGGAGCGCGTGCTCAGTTACATTCAAAAAGGCATTGATGAAGGCGCGAAGCTGCTGCTGGATGGCCGCGAGATCGGCAAGAAGGAAAACGGCTATTTCATCGGGCCAACAGTGTTTGCTGATGTCGATCCTAAGATGGTCATCGCCCGCGAAGAAATTTTCGGGCCGGTGATCTGCATCAGCAAAGTGGATTCGCTTGAAGAGGCCACGCGCATTATCGAAAGCCATCCGCTCGGCAACACCACGTCGATCTTCACCTCGAGCGGCAAGGCGGCGCGCGATTTTCACTACAACGTGGCGGTGAGCATGGTCGGCATCAACGTCGGCGTGCCGGCGCCGATGGCGTACTTCGGCTTCGGCGGCACCCGCGGCTCGTTCTTCGGCGACACCAAAGCGCACGGCCAGGAGAGCTTGAATTTTTATACGGACAAACGGGTGATTATTAACCGGTGGTTTAATTGAAAGCTTTACCATGAGGATTATGAAACGTCAAAGAAAATCTTCTAATGGGAGGTTGAAGCCGTATGCTTTTGCTAGAAATGACCGGCTCGCCAGGCACGATCATGATGAGGCGAAAAAGCGCCTATTGGCTTTAGAAAAACGTGTACGCGAGCTTGATATCTGGCAAAAGCGCTTAAGGCCACAATTCCCTGATATTGACCCCCATGATCTGCATTTGATCATTGAATCGTTGTTAAGAACCAGAAAAGAACGCATGGAAGTCATGTTACTGAAACGCCGAAAGGACGGCTTTTATGTCTTTTGATGAAAAGCTTTTGCTGGAGTTAGTCGAAGCGACTGCACAAGCCGGTTTACAAGTCATCTTGATTGGTAATATGGCCGCCATTGTGCATGGAGCGCCAGTATTAACTCGCGATGTGGATTTCATGGTGCGTGAGCATCCGCAGCTCGAGAAAAAGCTCCAAAAGTTTGCCCAAATTTATGGAGTGAAACTAACCCGGCCCTACGAGCCCATGTCTAAAGTTATTCGAGCCGTTGGGCGTCCTGTCGGAGTAGATTTTTTATTTGCACTTTCAAGCGGAAAAAGTTTTGAATCCGTTCGTTCACGCGCCCAAAAAATTCGTATTGGTGGAAAAATGATATGGGTTGCGTCATTAGAAGATATTATCGCAGCCAAAGAAGCTGCTGGTCGCCCCAAAGACAAAGCGGCTTTAAAAATCTTGAAAGATACATTGCGAGTAAAAAACACTCTTGAACGAAAAAAATAAAAACCCAGGAGAATTCAACCTCATGCCAACCAAAATCACCATCAACAACAACGGCAACATTCGCGTCGAAGGCGACTTTGAAATTTATGATGCCAACGGCAATAAATTCGATCTGGCCGGACGTACGACGATCTCACTTTGCCGCTGTGGCCACAGCAACAAGAAGCCGTTTTGCGACGGCTCGCATAAAACCGTTGGTTTTCAATCCGAAGTGACGGCTTACCAACTCGATCCGCCGAAGCCGAAGGTTTAAATCACAAGAAGTGTCATTCCGCAGGCTACGCCCGCAGGGAATCTTTTTTAATACAAGCACCGTGCTCAATGCTAAAAAGATCCCGACGGGCGCAGCCTTCCAGGATGACAATATTACAACCTTAATTTTGCACCATTTTATCGTTCTTTGAAAAACTGCTTGCGAAAAGTTGTCGATTTCCCTTTATTTACTGGGTCAAATCACAGTGGTTTCGATTCTAACCTCACGCTTGGAGGACACCCAAATGGTGGGCAGACTCAATCCGTCCAAACGTCAACGCCGTAACCGACGTCGGGCCAAATCGCGCGAAATCCTCTCACGTGAAAAGCTACCCGTAAGAAAAATTACCGGCGCGACGCCGTATGGTTATGTCGAAGAGCATCTCACTCCCTTCGGCGGCGTTTTGCCGCTCGAGAAGTTGTTCGACGCTCTCGACGTCGAAGAGATTTTTGCCGAGCATTTCATCGCGCCGGCACGGACACCTGAGCTCGGCCATTGGCGGATGGTGAAAGGCGTTCTTGCTTTGCAGTTCATGGGGTATTATCGCCTTTATAACTTTCACCATTTTCGCGATGATGCGATGCTCAAAGGCATTGTTCAGGTTGACAAGTTGCCCGCGGTGTCAACGTTCTGGCGATGCCTGAACTCCTACGGCATCAATCAAGATCGCGCGCTGTTAAAAATCAATGCCGTGGTCCGCGAGCGGGCGTGGCGGAGTCTGGAGTATAATCAACTCTTTCAGCATATTCATGTCGACATTGATACGACGGTGAAAACCGTCTACGGCTACAAAGAAGGCGCGCGCAAAGGCCATAATCGTAAGCATCGCGGCAAAAAGGGTCTGCGTCCAGTGTTGGCCTTCATCGCCGAAACCAAGGAATATTTCGCCGGCAAATTGCGCGCGGGCAAAACCATTTCCGGCGAACAAGTCAAAAAATTTATCGCCTTGTTGCGACCGCTGTTGCCCAGTACGGTTGGGAAAGTGACGTTGCGCGCCGATTCGGAATTTTATTGTTGGCAAGCCGTTGAGGCCGCTCGCGCCAAGGGTTTCGATTACATCATTGCGGTCAAAAAGAGCTTTCCGCAATTCGATGAAAATACTTGGTATAGCGTGGACGGCGACGACTCCATCCAATATAACGAGGCGCTCTATAAGCCGACGGGTTGGAAGACGCTGTGCCGCTTTGTCGCCATGCGCATTCGCAAAGATTCGAAAAATCCGAAACATCGGCAAGGCGAACTTTTGGAAGACGGCAAATACACCTTTCGCATCTTTGTCACCAGTCGGGAAGCGGCGCCGCATAAAGTGATTGCCGAATACGATGATCGTGCCGGTGCGGAAAAATTTATTGCCGAAGCGCATGCCGAGGGTTTGTCGGCGCTACCCTCGAAACGGTTTGAGCATAATCGCACCTTTTTCCAAATCGCCATGTTCAGCTACAATCTTTGGCGGCACCTCAAAGCCTTCGCCAATAAAAAAGACGAAACGACCTGGAGTTTGAACACCAACGCCACCAGCCGGTTGCAATTTTTGCTCTTGGCGGCGAAAGTCAATTTTCACAGTGAACGGACAGAGATCAAATATTCGGCGTATCTGCGAGTGAGGCCGACACTGGATCATCTGTTTCAACGTCTGGATCATCTGCGCGCCCATCGTGAAATTTGGCAGAAACCGCTGCCGGCGCCGACAAAAATTTCCCTGCGTCCGCGCGAGCGGGATCGTATCGTGCAAAAAATTTTGTGCACGGAAGATGGTTGAAAGCCATTTTTGACCATCGCCACGAAACTTCGGCGTGGCTTGCAGTTCAAAAAAGATTTTTTTGCTGTTTCAATAAAAATTTGGTTGAATGAGGATGGTCAAAACGATCATTCAAAACTTCGCGGCGCAGAGGTCCGCCCATGCGGGCTTGTTAAACTATAAAAGTGCTTTCAAAGAACGATTTTGGTGCAAAATTAAGGTACAAAGAATATTTTCATGCACGTTGTCTCTACATCATCCCGCCAACCCACGTTCGTGGTGCGCGATGTGCCAATCTACGGCGACATCATTTTGTCGCCGATGGCGGGATTTTCCGATCTTCCCTATCGCTTGATCGCGCGCGATTTTGGCTCGGCGATGGTTTACACGGAATTCGTTTCGGTGGATGGCTTGTTGCACGGCAACGAGAAAACCAAGCGCATGCTGGATTTTCATCCTTCGGAATATCCGATTACCTTTCAGGTATTTGGCAGCAGCGAAGATAAAATCGTCGAGGCTTGCAAAATGATCGAGTCGTGGGGCCCGACGATCATCGACCTCAACATGGGCTGCTCGGTGGCGAAAGTTTCGGGACGCGGCGCTGGAGCCGCACTGCTTTGCGAGCCGGCAAAGATTGGCCGCATCTTCGCACGGCTCTCCAAAGACCTTTCCGTGCCGGTCACCGGCAAAATTCGGCTCGGCTGGGATCATCAGTCTCTCAACTACGTGACCGTTGCCAAAACACTCGAAGACAACGGCGCCTCGCTCGTTGCCGTGCATGGGCGCACCAAAGCGCAAGCTTACAACGGCGTCGCCGACTGGAGCGCAATTGCGGAAGTCAAAAAAGCCGTGAAGATTCCCGTCATCGGCAATGGCGATGTGAAATGCGTGACGGACATCAAGCGCATTAAAGAGCAGACCGGCTGCGATGGCGTGATGATCGGGCGCGCCGCCATCGGCAACCCGTGGATTTTCTCGCGCAAAGATCGGCAGGAAGTGACGTTTGAAGAGAAAGCGGCGCTGATTCGCCGCCATTTCGCGCTGATGCTCGATTATTATGGCGACTACGGCTTGATTCTCTTCCGCAAGCACGTGGTCAAATACATCAGCGAGATTCGCGGCGCCGCGGCGATGCGCGAGAGCTTTTTGACCGCGACGACGCCGGAGTATTTTATTTCACTGCTCGAAGAGGCAGAGGCTGAACATCGGCAATTGAAGGCAGCATAAATTTTTACATTGAGCAATCCTGGAGGAAAATTGGCGATGTCAATTCAAAAAAACAAAATGACAGAAACAAAAATCGACGCCATCGTCTTGACGCCGCAAGTCCAAAAAGCCAAGCGCAAGGCTGAAGCTTATCTCCGCGATCCGGAAAAGGCTAAGAAATTGCTCACGGCAGTTGGGAAGAAAGCAAAAGAGCGGCAAAATAACAAAGGCCCGCTCGTCGAGGTGTGGGAGCGCATAAAAGCGCTTTCTCGTCTCGTCAACGCTTGTGTCCGCAAGGAATACAAAGAGGTTCCCTGGCAGTCGTTGGTCTTGTCAAGCACGGCGCTGCTTTACTTTGTCACGCCCTCGGATTTGTTGCCGGATTTCATTCCGGTGGCCGGATATGTCGACGATGCGACGATCATCGCTTTCGTCGTCAATGCCATCAAAGCCGACCTGGACAAATTTTTAGAATGGGAAGCCACAAAATAATAAAACTTGTTTTCGCGATTACCGTCTACGCGATGGCAGGAATCTCGCTGGCGCAAAATGCGTCGCCGGTAGACACCACAGCCATGCGTTTGGTTGAACAGGGAAAAGTCCGGCTGGCGCAAAATGAATTGAAAAAAGCCGAGGAAGCTTTTCGCGCGGCATTGAAAAGAGACAAGAATTTGACCGCCGCCATGGCCGGCCTCGGCGAAGTGGAAATGGCCAAGCAAAACTGGGGCGATGCCAACGACTGGTACGAGAAAATTCTCGACCGCGAGCCGAAGAATTTGGCTGCGATGTATCATCGCGGCATCTGCTATCGCGAAACCGGCAAATTCAAAGCGCTTCTCTTGCGCGATCTGGATTGGAAAAATTCTCAAAAATATTTCGAGCGGGTGCTGGCGCTGGATTCATTGTATCGCGATACGATTTTTCAATACGCGCAATTGCGGCGCTACGACGAGAAATACGAAGAAGCCATTTTGTTGGGCCATCGCCAAATCCGTTTGAAACCGGAGCTTGTGGCCTCGCAACGCGGCCTGTTTCGGCTGTATCAATATTTGCTCGACAACCGCAAGCACAAGGACACGCTGGAATGGTTGCAAGCGCACGATTCCGAGCATTCACGCTATTTCATCGGTGAAACTTATCGGCTCAACGGAAAACCTGATAGCGCCGGAGTTTTCCTCAGAAAATGGCTCGCCGCCGCGCCAGCAATCAGCAGGACGCCGGCTTATCTTTCGTTGGCGCGCCTGAATTATCAACATGAGCAACCGCGAACTGCGGAATCATTTTTCTGGCAAGCCGTTGACGGGATTCGCAGCCAAGTCGACGCTGATCTGCTATTTGAAGACGTCAAATACATCGTGACCGAAGCCGAGTTAAAAGAATTTCACCAGCTTGCTTCCCCCAATGAACTTGCCGCTTTCTTTCGACGTCTGTTGGTCGGCCGCGATCCGACGCCGGCGGCAAATTTCAATGCCCGGCTGGCGGAACATTATCGGCGCTTGCTGTACGTCGAAAACAACTACGTGTACGATGGCTTTAGTAGCTGGTTCAATAATCCTGACAAACTCCACTATCTAAAATTTCCGCCGGCCTATTATCTCAATGACCGCTTTAACGACAAGGGTCTCATCTATATTCGCCACGGCAAGCCGAATGAGCGAACGGTGACCGTGGGGGAGGAAATTTCGACGAATGAGTCCTGGCGATACGGGCAAACTGAAAACACGCCCGAGCTGATCTTTCATTTTGTCGTCGACGACAATGCGGTTGGCAGCAACTGGCGGCTCACGCCCTTTCTCTACCATCCGGAGTTTTTGGCGGATCGTGTGACCTGGAGCCCAACCTACTCTCGTCTGCTCCGCAGCGACCCCTTGGAGCTTTTCTCGCTGCAGGAAGAGCTGGCGCAAAAAAGCGCGGAAGCCGTCGCGGTGGGATTCAGCACTGACCGCCATTCTTGGGACAAAAAAGTTCAGCCGCTGGAGTTTGCTTCGTACCCGGCGTTTTTCCAAGCGCCGGAAGGCAACACGGCTCTCGAAGTCTATTACAGCTTGCCGGTGCCGTCGAACAAGGAGTTGGCGAAAATTCCCGACACCACGGCGCTCTACGAGCATGGCTTGATTCTCCATGATTTGCAGTGGAAAGAAATAGAGCGGCGAAACAGCCAGATTCCGAAGGCGAAAATTGCCGGGATGAGTGAAGAACAACACTTGGTCGGGCAATATCGTTTCTTCGTCAAGCCCGATTCTTATCACGTTGCCTTTTTTGTGCGACAGCCGGCGACACAAAAACTGGAAGGCTGGAAAGAGGATTTACGCCTGCCAAACTTTTCGGAGAACGAATTGGCGATGAGCAGCATCGTTTTGGCCTCGTCGATTGAGCCTGTTTCCGGAAACGAGTCTTTTGTCAAAAACGGTTTGCGCATTTCACCCAAACCCTCGCGGCGTTTCGATCGCAAAAAGCCGGTTTATGTTTATTTCGAAATTTATCATCTCACGCCCGATGCCGAGGGAAAATCATCTTTTGTGGTTGAATACACCACCCTGCTGCGAAAAGAGGAAAAGAGCGGCGCGAGAAAATTATTTGCTCTTTTCAGCGGCGGCGAAAAACCCGCCACAACTTTGATCGCCGAACGCCAAGCCGGATCAACGACTTCGGTGGAATATCTCGCGCTCGACCTCGGCGAGACCGGCAAAGGCGAATTTCGCTTGAGCATCAAAGTGACGGATCGGCAAACCGGAAAGCAAAAAGAAAGTTTTGTTGATTTTGCATTGTTTTAACACACGGATCAAAAACTCACACGGAAGAAGCCTTTGTTGAAATCCGCGGGCGTTTTTGATCTGCGTGTAAATTTTATTTTCCAATCAAAACAAAAAAGTGAAACACATCGCATTTCAAGGTGAGCCTGGCGCGTACAGTGAGCGGGCAGTAAAAGAATTTTTTCGGGAACATACGGTCAGCACTCTCCCCTGCCGCACTTTCGGTGACGCCTTCGCCGCCGTACACAGCGGGCAGGCGCAGGTCGCTGTCATCCCCATTGAAAATTCGCTGGCGGGAAGCGTGCACCAAAATTATGATCTGCTGCTGAAACATCAGTTGCACATCACCGGCGAGATTTTTTTGCGCATCAGCCATCACGTGATGGCGCTGCCCGGCGTCAAATGGGAGAAAGTGCGACGAGTGTACTCGCATCCGCAGGCGTTAGAGCAATGCCGTGATTTTCTGGAAAAATATCCGCTGATCGAAGCGGTGCCAGCTTACGACACCGCCGGCAGCGCGAAATTGATCGCCGCCGAGCAATGGCAGGACGCTGCCGCCATTGCCAGCGCCAATGCCGCGAAGGAATATGGCCTGGAGATTTTGCATCGCGGCGTGGAAAGCAACCCGAAAAATTATACGCGTTTTCTCATTCTCGAAAAAGAAGAAAAAATTCCCGCAGAGGATGGCAAAACCTCGATTGTCTTTTCGATATCGCACATCCCCGGCGCGCTGTTCAAAACCCTCGCCGTTTTTACGCTGCGCGACATTAATTTGTTGAAAATCGAATCGCGCCCTCTGCACGGTAGTCCCTGGGAATATATTTTTTATCTCGATTTCGAGGGGACGCCGCGCCAAAGCCATTGCCAAAAAGCGATTGAACATCTCGCAGAGATCGCCACTTTCCTGCGCGTCTTGGGAGCCTATGAAAAAGGCGAGGTTTTTGAAGAATGACATGCCGTGAACTTTTCGTGCAGCTTTGGCAGTATCTGCCGAATTTACCGAGTTTAATATTTTCTTATAAAAAGCTATTTTGACTTAACTTGGAGAAAAAGACTTTTCTGGCATAAAAGCTGCAAATAGAATTTACATAAGAAATAATCTCTCAGATGCCAGTTTTTGAGCTATCAAACTGGCATTTTGTCAAAATAAACCTTGACAGCCGATAGATTATTTCTTATATTTTTGACTGGCCTTTAGCACTCATACAAAAAGAGTGCTAATAGACTCAGGTAATCGGACTAAATTCTTATAAAACATCTCTATCTACGAGGAGGTCATACCTATGAACATCAAACCATTGGCAGATCGTGTGGTGGTGAAGCCGCTCGACGCTGAGGAAAAAAAGCAAGGCAACATTATTATTCCCGACACGGCAAAGGAAAAGCCGATGCAGGGAGAGATCGTGGCGGTTGGTCCCGGCAAAGTTTCGGAGTCCGGCCAGAAGGTCGCCATGGAAGTGAAAAAGGGCGACAAAGTGCTGTATGGCAAATATTCCGGCACCGAAGTTTCCATCGACGGCAAGGATTATTTGATCATGCGCGAGAGCGATATTTTCGCCATTCTGTAAAGCAAAGAGCATACGGTAAAAGCAAAAGACATTTTGCCGAACCGGTTTGGGTTGAAATCATTAACTGAATTGAAGGAGACATAAAGTTTATGGCTAAAATCATCGAATATGATGTGGACGCGCGTTCGGCGATGAAGCGCGGTGTGGATGCGCTCGCGAACGCCGTGAAGGTCACGCTCGGTCCGAAAGGCCGCAATGTCGTGATCGACAAAAAATTCGGCGCGCCGACCGTTACGAAGGATGGCGTCACCGTCGCCAAAGAAGTTGAGTTGGAGAATCCGGTGGAAAACATGGGCGCGCAGATGGTGAAAGAAGTCGCCTCCAAAACCAGCGACGTCGCCGGCGACGGCACCACCACCGCGACGGTGTTGGCGCAGTCCATTTTCGCCGAGGGTTTGAAAAACGTCACCGCCGGCGCCAATCCGATGCACCTGAAACGCGGCATCGAGAAAGCCGTCGCGCAGGTGATTGACGAAATCAAAAAAATCAGCAAGCCGATTCCGGGCAAAACCGAAATTGCGCAAGTCGGCTCGATTTCCGCGAACAACGACAAGTCCATCGGCAACTTGATCGCCGATGCGATGGAGAAAGTCGGTAAAGACGGCGTGATCACCGTTGAAGAAGCCAAGTCCACCGAGACCACGCTCGACGTCGTGGAAGGCATGCAGTTTGATCGCGGCTATATTTCGCCGTATTTCGTGACCGACCCCGAAGCGATGGAAGCGGTGATCGAAGAGGCGTTGATTTTGATTCATGACAAGAAGATCAGCGCGATGAAAGATCTGCTCCCCATTCTCGAGAAGGTGGCGCAAATGGGCCGCCCGCTGCTCGTGATTGCGGAGGATATCGAAGGCGAAGCGCTGGCGACGCTGGTTGTCAACAAGCTGCGCGGCACGTTGAAAGTCTGCGCCGTGAAGGCGCCGGGCTTCGGTGATCGCCGCAAAGCGATGCTGGAGGATATCGCGGTGCTGACCGGCGGCCGCGTGATTTCCGAAGAAGCCGGCTTCAAGCTCGAGAACACCACGTTGAGCGATCTCGGCAAAGCCAAGAAAGTGACCATCGACAAGGACAACACCACCATCGTCGAAGGCGCCGGCAAAACCGAAGAGATCAAAGGCCGCATCTCGCAAATCAAGAAGCAGATCGAGGTGACGACTTCGGATTATGATAAAGAAAAATTGCAGGAACGTCTGGCCAAGCTCGCCGGCGGTGTGGCGGTGTTGAAAGTCGGCGCTGCGACCGAAGTCGAAATGAAAGAGAAGAAAGCCCGCGTGGAAGACGCGTTGCATGCGACCCGCGCCGCGGTTGAGGAAGGCATCGTTCCGGGCGGCGGCACGGTGTTTCTCCGCGCCATTCCGGCTCTCGAAAAAATGAAGCTCGACAATCGCGACGAGCAGATCGGCATCAATATCGTCAAACGCGCCGTTGAAGAGCCAATTCGCCAGATCGCCGAAAACGCCGGCTGGGAAGGCTCGATCGTCGTGCAAAAAGTGAAAGAGAGCAAAGACTTCAATTTCGGTTTCGATGCGGATAGCGAAGATTTCTGCGACCTGCTGAAGGCCGGCGTCATCGACCCGACCAAAGTGGCGCGCGTCGCGCTGCAAAATGCCTCGTCGGTTGCCGCGTTGCTGCTGATGACGGAAGCGACGATTGTCGAGAAACCCGAAGAGAAAAAGACCCCACCGATGCCTCCGGGCGGCATGGGCGGCGGCATGTATTAATCTCATCTCGACAGTCGCAGTGAAAAGACTCGTCTGTCAAAGTTGTAACAAAAAAGCCGGTTCTCGTTTGAGCAACCGGCTTTTTTTATTTGGGGAAACGATGAACTCCTGAATCGTTTCTCAAGGTAGTCAGTTAAAAGTAAAATCTTTGCATAAAAAAAGATTTTTACCCACAGAAAAGAAATCCCACAGAAATTGCTTTTGATTTCAATTCTGTAGGCGTTCAAATTCAGTGGGCGGTGATTTTACCTGTTTGGCTCCGGCTCGTCAGGCTTATAAAGCTTTTGCAAGATTAAATCTGACAACTTGTCTCGCACTTGTTGAATAAAATCCACGATTGCCTCAGCCGCTTTCGTTCCCTGCACCTGGCTGGTTTGTACATCCTTTACCGCCAACCCCACCTGAACTAAATCATTGACGCGCTCGCTGAGAGAAAGCCGATTCAACTGTGTTGCCGTCATGAGCTCGGAAAACGGCACCGCCGGCTGTTCCCGCAATTTCAGCAAGATCGCAAAATTTTCCGGCGCCAAGGCCGTTCGTAAAGCTCTTGAAACAAGATCACCGGCGATGGCCTTGACTTCGTCGAGGTTGTTGGCGAGTGCGTTCAACCATCGCGAGGGAGTCAGCTCGCCCGAGACATCCGCGCCCGCCGGCGTCATTCCCACAAAACTATCCGTTCTATCGATGACCATCGCCAGCAAACGAAATCGCTGCCAAAGATCTTCAGCGATGGCGGCAGAAACTTCCGACATGTCATTCATTCAGCACCAAACCTCGTTTTCACGTTTTTCTTTTTTATCCTGTTTTACCCAATTGCCTCTGCCACCAGCTCGATCAAATCCTTCACCTCGATCTTCCCTTCGTTCCCCGAAGTTTTCACCGCGTCGGTATACATTGTATAATCTTTCGGGCAGGTGGTGATGAAATATTTTATCTCGCCGACCCAGAGCGCTTCCTGGATTCTTTGCTCGCTGGCTCGATTTTTTTCATTGGAAGTGTCCATCCAAATCCGGCCGCCGCCGGCGCCGCAGCAAAACGTATTTTCGCGGCAGCGCGGCATCTCACGCAACTCCAGGCCGAGCGCCTGCATCACTTTTCTTGGCGCGTTGGTCTCGCGATTATAGCGCGCCAGGTAGCAGGGATCGTGATAGGTCACTTTGTAATCGAGCTTCTTATTGAATGTCAGCTTGCCCTCGTCAATCAGCTTCGCGAGCAAGCCGGTGTAATGATGAATCGTATAATTGCCGCCGAACTCCGGATATTCGTTGCGAAACGTATTGAGCGTGTGCGGATCGGTGGTAATAATCTCTTTGAATTTGGCTTTCTTGAGCGCCGCCAAATTGTCTTCCACCAACATTTCATAAAGCCCCTCTTCCCCGACGCGGCGCACGTCATTGCCGGAATTTTTTTCCGCCTCGTGGAGAATGCCGAAATCAACGCCGGCTTTGTGGAAGACTTCAGCGACGGCGCGGGAAATATTTTGCAGGCGCGGGTCGAACGACGCAAAGTCGCCGACGTACCACAAAAATTCCACTTGTTCCTTGCGCGCATCTTTGATTTTGAACGAAAGTTTCTGCGTCCATTTCGCGCGGTTTTTCGGCGACTGGCCAAAGGAATTGCCGTACTCGCCAAGATTTTGCAGCGCGCTTTGCAGATTGTTGTCGAACGTGCCGGCATCGACCAAATTGCGGCGCATCTGCACGATGTGTGTGAGATGCTCGATGCCCACCGGGCAGGCTTCGACACAAGCCATGCACGTGGTGCAACTCCAAAGCGTTTCAGGACGAATCACTTGCTGCGCCACGTCGAGATTGCCGTTGTCCCGCGTTTCGCGGGCCCACTTCGAGTCAGGCAAAAATTTTTGTTTGAACCATTCGCTCGTGTTGAAAGTGGCATCGGCGTAAGTGCGCAAATCGAGAATCAAATCGCGCGGCGAAAGCGTGGTGCCGGCAGCGTTCGCCGGGCAGGCGACGTGACAGCGGCCGCATTTGGTGCAGGCGTCAAGATCGAGCAACTCTTTCCAGGTGAAATCGGTGATCGTGTGATAGCCGGGTTTGGCAATACCTTCGGCAGATTTCGGCAGACGGCGCGCCGCCATTTCATCCTTGAAAATAAGATTGGCGGTGTCCGTGAAAATATGCATCGCCTTCGAGTAAGGAATATAGGCGAGAAAAACCATCACCAAAATTGCATGAAACCACCATGTGCTCATATACAAGGCCACAACGTTTCCGTGCAAACCGAGGCTGTTGGCTGTTTGCGCAATCAGCCAGCCCACCGGCGACCAGCGCTCGAACTCCGGCGTATGCTCGGCAATGCGAAAACCTTCAATCAAAAAGCCGGTGACGCCGATTAAAAATAAAAGCCCGAGAAAGAGACGATCGTCAAAAGCATAGCCGGAGCGGTCATACTTGCCGTCTTGAGAATCGGCGCGCGTATAGTTGAGCTCGGGCAGGCCGAAAAATTTGCGGCGAAAGAACATCATCGCCAGGCCCAGCAGAAACAGCGCGCCCCCAATGTCCAGTATCGCTGAGAACCACAAATAGAAAGTGCCTTGCAAAATTTTTATGCCGAAAAACCGCAAAAAATCGTGGTCGATGAAAACAATCACCGTGCCGATAAAGAGAAATGTAAATCCCCAAAAGATCAGAAAATGCGAGAAACCGGCGTAAGCGTCGCGATGAAACACGGTGCGGTTTTGCGCGATGGCCGAAAAAGCCTGCATCAAACGGCGGCCCAGATGATCGAAACGATTGGCTCGGCGCCCGCGGCGATATTTTTGGAAACGCCGATAGAAACCGCGCGCCAACGCCAGCGAGGCGATGCCGCTCACCGCATAGAAAACCAACTGCATCCAAAAAGGAAAATGCGCAAAGATTTCGCGGGTCGGTGTCTCAGGCATGGTTCGTTCCCTCGTGCTTTTCTTGAAGGTGATAGAGCAGCAGATCAAAAGCCACCAACCGGATTTCGCGCTGGTATTCTTCCAGCACCGTCGCGCTTTTTTTCAGCGGTTGCTTGACGCTTTGTTGGCAGAGCGGGCAGGTCATTTCATACACCATCTTGCCGGTTGGCTCGTCGACATAAATCTTGATCGCCTCGCCGTGCGCCTCGGCAAGATGCGCGTGCAAATCCATGCGATGGCCGGTAAATTCACAGTGAGGGCATTGCATAATCATCCTCCAAAATTCCCACCCGCCGGTGAATTTCCGGCAGCAGCTTGACGCCTTCGTCATAATCGACAATGCGATTAACGAGATAAAAAAGATACATCGTCGTCAGCCAGTTGGCAAATTCCTTTTGTGAGCCAAGATGTTTTTTCATGTTCAACATCACCCATGAAAAATGTTCCCAGGTATCGAAACAACTGTCGCACTCACGATCATCGCCGGTGCAGCAGCGACGCGTCGTGGCAAAGTCGGCGTTGTACGCGCGAAAATGCGGATTGTACGGCTTCCCGTTTCTGATGCGCGCCTGATTCACGATGTTATCCGAGCTGATGCTGCTGCAAACTTCGTAGCCCCAGCGTTCGTCATAAAGTCTGCCGGTTGATATGACTTTGCTGAAATAGGAAGTCATCAAAATTTTGCCGGGATAACGTTCGATCATTTTATTGATCTCGCGGCGCACCAACGCGAACCCGAGGTGATAATCCAGATCGCCGCCGAAACCGCAAAGATCGCCGTAAAAATTGAAAAGAACGGCATTGCCGTTGGCGACGCATTGCTCAACGACGCGCTCGATTTCGTGGGCGTTGCCGGGCGTGGTCGTATAATACCAAAACGCGCGCGGATCGTCTTTGTAATTTTGCAAAGCTCTGGCAAAAACCGCAATTTTGCCGCTGCCGCGCAATCTTGTGTCCGTCTCGTGATCGCCCCACACCGCTATGCCGATCGGCATCTTTTCAAAACCTTCATAAGGTATCTTGCGCAAGCCGTTGGTCGCGACGTTCGTCCAAAAGTTGTCATAAATTTTTTTGATTCGCGGCAAAACCAGACTCGGCTCACCGCCAACGATGGTGACGAAATTGGTTCCACGCGCTTTTTCCCGCGCGATGAAATCGTCAAACACGGCTTCGTCCTCAGGCGACTGATGCTGATCCATATTTTCGGCAAAAAAATAACAACCCGAGCAGCGGATATTGCAGACGTGCGTGATATCCAGCGCAATGGATTTAAGCGGGCCGGCGCTGCGAATCACCGTGTACAAGCGATTCAGAAACGGATCGCGGAGATATTCTTTGAGTTGGTGAGCCATTTAAATTTTTTGTAGCCGTTTGTAGTCGCGCCTTTAGGCGCTGAGGCATAGAAATATGCAAGAGTTTATTATAGTTTCCAACGCTTAACGCCTGAAGGCCTACAGCTCGTCGAGTTGCGCCCGGAGGGCGTAACCACAAAAATATTTTTCCCATTCACGGAACGGTATGCCTTGCAATATGCTCTCCGCCTTTTGCCAATTGTGCGCCGGTATTGACTCGATAAGCGCCTTGTTAATGAAGTCGTGACGCAAACAAAAGGTGGCGCGAATGATTCTTCCGTTCACTTGAACTTCGGTGGCGCGAATAAATATATTCGCGGCAATTTTCAAAGAGTCCATCGGAGCGACGCGGCCATTCTCGCAGTGCATATTCAAATATTCCGCTGAAGTCATGCGTCTCGCCATTTTGCGGGCGTGCGTTTCTTCCGCCGCCGTTAAGGCACCGGCGATCACGGGTCGCTGCAAACAGTTAGCAAATTCTTCAATAAGAACGCTTTCAACTTCAGCCATCGAGACCTTGGCATTGAGAAGCGCAAGTGTGGTGACATGTTCTTGCAATGTTTGCGCGGCCAATTTGCGAAATGATTGCGATGGCGCATTCCATACTTGCGCCATCGCGGCGTAATCAAAATCAAAAAGAATATTGCCGACGACGACCGCAGCCTCGCCGATGCGACCGCCGCCGATGCCGGCGATGCGTTTGCCTTCCGCTTCGACTTCGTTGAGGTCGCGCAATGTGGCATCAAATCCCAATCGGCGCAATGTTGCCACCGGCGCGGCCAGAAAGCGCCGGTAAATTTCTTTTAAAAGAACAGGAACGCGCGAATGATGAAAGACGCATTGATAAAACAATTGATTCGCGTCCAAATACGTCGCGCCGCCGCCGAGTTTCCGGCGATAAACCGGCAATTGCCGGCGTTCACATTCGGCGCGGTCAAAAGTGGCGTCATAAATTTGATGATAGCCCAAACACAAATACGGCGTCTGCGGCCGACAGATGATTATTGTATCCGGCGAGTCCGCTTGCATCAACTCCGCGACGGCGTGATAAACCGCCTGCGTGCGCCAGGATTCGGTTAAGCCGAGGTTCAGTAGTCGTATAGGTTTGTATTCTAAATTGGGCATTTGAATATATGCGTGATAGATTCAAAAAAAATTGGCCACCGGATTGAAAAACGACCAACGGATAAAGAATTCTTGGTTATTCAGCTTTTAAACTCGTTTGCCGGTTTAGCACGGCGAATAACATTATTATGTCATCGTGGAACGATCCTTTTTGTTATCAAGCACAATGCTTGTATTGAAAAAAGATGCCTCCTGCATGACATGTTTCTTGGAAATTTTTCGTAAAGAGATAAAAAATTCAATTAAAGAATCCGTTGGTCGCTTTTGCATCCGTTGGACAACGAAAGCTTTTTGTGTTCAACAAACATTTGTGTTCATCTTCGCCCACACCTCCTCCAGCCGCATCTGCCGGCGAATCACCACCAAATCATTATCGTCGGGCACGAAAGGATAATCACGAAATTCCTCGCCGGGGCGATAAGAACCGTAAGGCCGGTTGCACGCCATTTTGCCTTCACGATCCGGACAGCCGTTGGTCATGAACGGCAAGCCGGTATTGATGGCGGCATCGACGACAATATCGGGCGCTTCGAGGTGCGCAATGTCGCCGTGTGCATCGAAATCAAAAGCATCGGGCGGCAATTCGTAGTTTTCAATCAAATACTTAACGAGTTGAATGCGGCGCAAACGATGAATCGGCGCGCGCGGCACGTCTTGCATCGTCGTCCCTGGCTCGGGATTGAACGAAAAAAGATAGCCGGCGATTTGTTCGGATTTGAGTTGATAAAACAAATTAATGAGATCTCGATCAGCCTCACCCAAGCCGACGATGATGTGACAATTGACTTTCATCGGGCCGTAAATGCGGCGGGCGGCGCGGACGATTTCCCAATGATAATCCCAATCATGCGGGCTGCGTGCGCCTTTGCCGCGCGTGTTATAAAAAACTTTTTCCGAGGCCGCGTCCAACCCGACGCCGATGATGTCCGCGCCGACTTCTTTGATTTTATAAAGCCGTTCTTCATTCAATGTTGTGGCGCTTATCAACGCGGAAATCGGCACATGCGTCGCGGCGCGGCGAATGCGCTTGGTCATGTCGATCAAATCGACGTAAGCGCGATGATCCTGCACTTGCGCAATGCAAACGCGGCCGACGCCGCTGCGGGCTTCTTTCTCGGCAATTTTTTCGGCGACCAAGTCCGTCGGATAAAGCGGCCATGCCACGCGAATGAACGTGTTGTCCTCCGGCACGCCAGGCCGTTCGCGCGCCAGGCCGCAATACGTGCAATTAGCATAGCAGCCCTCGGGATAATTTTGCAGCAAGTTGATGCAATTACAGCCGCAATCTCGCATCAACCGGCCGGGCTTCAAACGCAGCTCAATCGCCGCCGCCATGCTGATGCGAACGTATTCCGGGCTGATTTGAAACTGTTCTTCTTGCAAGTAAGATGGAATCGTTACTTTGGCCATAAACTCCTCGAAGTTCTTTCTTCGTAACTACTCCAGGGGCCATCAATTATAGTTTGATTTCTTCCCCAAGTCCGAAAAACTTGTATCTGTCGCCGAAAGCCTTCCGAAAAATCGCAAAGGCCAAATGTCCGGTGCAGTGCGCCGGCGCGACGGATTCAACGCCGTATTCGTTTTGCAATCGCGCCGCCAGACCTTCGATGTAATTGCGGTCATAAGGAACGAGATGAAAACCGCCCGTAACCAAGTGAATCTTTTTTTGCAAAATCTTTTTGGTTTCTTGAACGATCGTTTCGATCGAGCTGTGCGAGCAACCGGCGATGACGACTTCTCCTTTTTCAGTGGCAAACGAAGCAGTCAGCTCTGGCATGCCGATGAGCTGCGGCTGCTGCTCAAAAGGCGGATACTTGATAAATGTGCCCATCAGCGCGGAAGCCGTCGGAATCAAAGTGACGCCGGGCAAAATTTCCTTCGCAGCGGTCACGTATTCCACGTTCGCTTTCCAAAACCGGCCCGAGGACCGAACTTCACTGACTTCGCGCGTGCCGCCATAATAGCGCTGCTCTTTCGGCAACTGCTCCGCGACATTGGCTTCCGGGGAGCTAAAGGGGAACTTCATCGGTGCGCCGAAGGAGAAGAAATCATTGGGGAGATAAATTTTGACGTTGGGGTTGACGCTCAGCAGATAGTCGAAACCGCCAATGTGATCGTAATGCCCGTGCGAGGCGATGGCGACGTCGATCTTTTTTGGATCGATTCTCAGCGCTTCAAGATGGCGCTGAAATACTTCGGCGTTTGTTCCAGCGTCAAACAGGATCGTTTTTCCTTTATACCGGATGACTGCGGAAAAACCGAAATCGTGTGTGAGCTTTGCCTTTTCAAAACCGAAGGCGTCATAGACGTTCGTTATCACCATAGTGGGTGAAACCGGCTGGGTTGGCGCCACATGCGGATAACCAACGACGAACCCAGCGATGACGAGCCACGCAACCAACGCGGATATTGATTGTCTCATTTTTATTTTCCTTTTGATTTTTAAGCAATCCGGGTCCCAAGCTTGGCTTCGATGCCTAAAGGCGAAGCTACGAGCCTCACCATGTTACACCACAACACGCATTAATAAAATTCGGCACCAATCTTTTTTGCCGCGCATAGTCGACGATGCCATCCGCCGGATAGGCAATGCCGTTTAAACCCGCGTCAACCGCCAAACGGTCGATGGCAAACTTGATGTGGCCGAGCGGACGCGCGCAGCCCAGCATGACCGGCGTCGTTGGCAAAGCTTTTCGCGTCGTCGCGAAAAAGTCACCGATTTCATCAAGCGAGGGCGGTTGGGTGATCGCCATCGATGTGCCGGTCAACGGCATCAAAATCACCAGCACCAAAAGTTTTGGCGGATGCCGGCGGATCATTTCCAACGCGCGCCATTCACCTAACATCCGGCCAAAATGCAAGCCGAGAATGATGTGGGGAACGGTCGGAACGTTGCAGCGTGCCAAGCGTTCGAGCACGGCTCCGTAATCTTCCGGCAAAGCTTCGAGATGATAAACATCGCGGATGGTATCCCGATGGCCGATGATGTCAATCATCGCGCCATCGAGGCCGACGTCGCCTAATCCCGCGCAGGTCTCTTCATCAGGCAAACCCGCGTGCACGCGAATTGCCAGCCCCAATTCACGGCGGATGCGAATCATATCGGGAATGTGAGGCAACAGCGGCACACGGCCTTTTTTGTCGCTGCCGCCGGAAATGAGCACGCCTCGCGCGCCGCGTTGCGCCAAGCCCGCGCAAAGATCAAACAACGAGCCGTCGAAATACGGCAACGCCGTCATGCCTTTCAGCACGCCGGCTTTGCAATGTTCGCAGCTCAACGCGCAAGCCGCGCCGGTGACGCTGATCGAGACGAACTCTTGCGCGTTGTGGCCGTTATATTCGGAAGTTTTATAACCTTTGAGTCCGGGCGCGTGAAAGGTAATGTGGTCGGAAAAATGCGCGCGGCGAATGTGAAAACATTGCGGATCGATTTCCACTTCCGGAATGGAGAAAGTTGGCGCGGCGATTGACAATAACTCAGGCATACGCGCTCTCCGGATTGACAAAGCAAGCATAAGGATTGGCTTCGGCAGATCGCGCGTTGCGAATCGCCGCTTGAACCGTTTGCAATACGGCAGGCAGTGGAATGGCGCTCAATTCTTTTTGCCGCTTCGCGTAAATTCGTTGCAACGTTGCCGCAATCGCTTCAGGATCGCTCGCATGCCAGCGCAGTCCGGCTTCGAGATCGGCGACGGCATTCTCGGCGGCAAAAAAATCGCCGGTGATGAAAACGGCTTTCAATTGGCGCCCCGCAAGCGTGACTTTCACTTCCAGCAAACCGCCGGGAGTTTTCATTTTGGCGGCGCCGGCGGCATCAGCTACGTCCGTCGTTTGGAATATCCAGGCTTCGGTGAGATATTTTTCGTTCTCAAGCTCCGTGATGGCATGACGCTCCGCCATGGTAAAATCGCCGAGCGAAAGATCAACGTTGAAAGTCAAAGCGTAACCTTCGGCAGCTTTTTGCCGCATCTCATTCAATAAAATGTCACGCGCGATCTCGCGGCGGACGGTCGTCGTGCGGCTGGCAACGGTGGCGATTTCTTTATCGGAAATTTTTTCAAACGGCGTGTTGAGCACGCGCAGCATGAGCGCCACGTCGAGATCAACCAGCAGCGAGGCATGAAACAACAGGCCGCCGTTGCCGGCGCGATAAATACCGAGCCCGGCAATCTTGCGGCCATTTACTTCGATGTCGTTTTTCTGGCGGAATTGCGCTTTGACGCCGAATTGATGCAACGCCCACAGCAAGCCGGCGGAAAATTGTTCCATCAACTCGCGGGCGCGGCCATACGTGTCTTCGCCGCCGGCGGGAATCATCAACGCGACGCCCAATTGATCTTCGCCCATGATGATCGCGCCGCCGCCGGTGGGGCGACGATTGACGGCGATGTCATGGCTGCGGCAATAATCGAGGTGAATCTCGTTTTCGATATTTTGAAAACGCCCGACCAGCGCGCAATACGAGCGATAGGTGTAAAGGCGCAGCGTCGGCGGCGAAACACCGATTGCGACGCGTTGCGCGATGGTTTCATCCGCTGCCAAGCCGAAAGAAGCGGAGACCTTGTCGTCGGTGATGAGGCGCCAAGTCATATTTAAAAGAAATTTTAAAAACTAAATCCACCCTTGACTGCGATAGCGTTCAACTTCCGCTTCAACCCAGGCGGGAATCGCCTCGCCGAAAATTAGCGCCGCGGATTCGTTTTTCCAATCAGCCGGATCGAGCGAGACGATCCAACCGGTATCGTAGGGATCGTGATTGACCAACGACGGATCGCGCAAGACTTTTTCGTTGCGGCCGATCAAAATGCCGCTCGCCGGCGCGACAATGTCGCCGGTCATCTTGGCGGCTTCGAGCGTGCCGACGGCTTCGCCGCGTTTGACCGGCGTGCCGACTTCTTTGAGCGAAATATAAACCAAATCGCCCAAGGCTTGCAAACCAAGCTCGTCAATGCCAACGATAACGCGACCGGTGGCGGAATCGACGCGCGCCCAGAGATGATTGGCGCTATCGTAGTAACGATCATTCGGTATATGAAATGCGTTTGTGTTCATGCAGGTCTCATTTTCAAAAAATGCGCACAGCGATGGAGCGCCGACCCAGGCGCTTCATTACGCCGCCCTTCATCACGGCTTTACCGCTAAGCGGTGTCGTCTTCGGAATCGCGCCGCCTGAAGAGTTCGAGATTTTGTCTACGCTCAAAAAATTTCACAAAAAGCAAGCCGGCGACAAAGCCGCCGATGTGTGCAAACCACGCAACGCCATGCGTATCCGCCAAGCCGAGCGTAAGCAGTCTTCTTATAAACTGGTTGAAAAATTCTAGTCGCAACAGTGTCAATTGATTGAGAATCCATAACACCAGAATGAAGATTAATTCGATAAAAGAAACGTGTAGAATTGCCTGTGTCAACTGGTTTATAAACCATAGTCCCAACATAATGAGAGCCGGAACGCGATACAAAAGTATAAAAGGCACGAAAATTAGAATCCGTGCGTGTGGGAATTTGACAAGATAAGCGCCGAGCACACCACTAATTGCACCGCTGGCACCAATCATGGGCTCAGTGGAAGCAGGCATAGTAGCGACATAGGATAGCGTTGCGGCAATCCCAGTGAGCAGATAAAAGGCCAAATAACGCAGATGCCCCATACGGTCTTCAACATTGTCGCCAAAAATCCATAGATAAAGCATGTTCAAAAAAAGATGCTCTCCCCCATCATGCAAAAACATAGCCGTCAACAGTTTTGACAGACTTGACAAATTTACACTATGCAAGATCTTGTCAGGAATAGCACCATAAGCATGCACAAAAGCATGAGGATCAGGTCTAGAGTATTGATAAATGAAAACCGCCACATTGCAAAGAATCAAAGCATAATTAAACCACGGTGTAAGCTCACGCGGGTTGTCGTCTTTGAGCGGGATCAATTTCCCCTCCTCACGAGAAAATGAATTTCCTAAACTTAAAAATTGGTCATCACAGAATAATAGTTTTTTGCTAGGAAAACAAGAAAATTCTTTGCAAGGAATTTCTTTGCATGGAATGCAATGCGTACTTTTAAATTTTAATCTATCAAGGTTGATTCTTTTGACTAACCTCTACCTCCATCAGAGCCTTCTTCAAACTCATGTTGTCGAAAAATATCGATAGAACGCAAACGCTCGAAGAATTTGACAAACAACACCCCGGTGAGAAAACCGCCGATGTTTGCGAACCACGCCACATTGTTGCCGATGTCCGAGTGAAAAACGCCAAAACCGCTTGTCAGTTGCATCACAAACCAGAATCCCAGGACAACTAAGGCCGGCGATTTCTGTACAACTGGTACAGAGACGATGGGCAAAGTTTTAAACTGCAGAATGTATGCACGCGGGAATTTGACCAGATACGCGCCGAGCACCCCGCTGATCGCGCCGATCAGCGGCCCTTCGTATAAGGGCATCATCACAATCTGAGATATTGTTGCCGCCAATCCGCAAAGCAAATAAAAAATCAAATAGCGCCCATGCCCCATCAGCCCCTCGACATTATCGCCAAAAATCCACAAGTACAGCATATTGCCCAGCAGATGCAGCCAGCCGCCGTGCAGAAACATGGCGGTGATCAGGCTTGACCAATTCTGGCCGCTCATAATCTCGACCGGAATCGCGCCGTAGGCATGCACAAATAAATCCGGATCAGGCCGCGAGAACTGATAAATGAAAACTGCCACATTGCACAAGATCAACCCGATATTGAAAAATGGCGTCAACACGCGCGGGTTGTCATCTTTAAGCGGAATCAATTTTCCCTCCGGACGGCGATTCGAATAAAAATTAAAAAAGCGCTGTTCTTTGTCAAATCTCCGAACAAAACTCAGGTTACAGAATAACAATTTTTCGAAGGAAAACAAGAGGATTTTTTCGAGTCAGGAAAGATTTTAAAGATGGCTGACTTGCTATTTTAACCACGAGGCAAGATTCTCTTTTACAAACTCGTCGTCGTTCAAATGCGGATAAGCATTGTAAACGCGGTCAATTTCTCCCATCTGTCCCGGCGACAAATCGGCGGTAGAGTTTAACAACCAGCGGCCGGCCATCAAACCTTGCCGGCGCAAGACTTCGTGCAAACCGGCAATGCAACCGGCGAAGCCGTGCTGCGGATCGAAGAACGCGGCGTTGGCGTCAGTGATTTGCTGCGCGCGGGCGAGCAGCTCGCTCGGAACCGGTTTGTCATTATCCATGATGTCGTGAATCTCATTTAACAACGCCACGGCCTTTCTCGTCCAAACTGCCCAATGTCCCAACAAGCCGCCGACGATGCGCGTTGTTTTACTTTCCTTGTCAAAATGAAATTTGGAAAGCAGATCGACAACGATGTTGTCATCATTTCCCGTGTATAAAGCGATTTCATCGGCGCGTCCGGATTCGGCAACGGCGCGGATGACGTCGAGTGTTTGATAGCGATTGAACGGCGCGATCTTGATGGCCAGAAGATTTTCAATTAGCGCCGCCTCGCGCCAAAAGTTGAAATCGAGCCGCCTTCCTCCCACCGCGGGTTGCAAATAAAATCCCATAATCGGGATGATTTCGGCAACGTTGCGCAGATACGAAATTAATTTCGCATGATCCGCATCGCGAAGCGCGGCGAGACTCACGAGGCCGAGATGATAACCATGATCAACTGCGAATTTGGCCTCCGCAACCGCTTGCGAAGTCGGCCCGGCGATGCCGGCAATTTTGACAAGGGCTTTTCCGCTTTGCGCGATAACTTGATCGATGGTTTCGGAAGCCAAACTGAGAACGGGTTGATAGAGGCCAAACTTCGGATCGCGGATTTCAAATTGGGTGGTGTGAACCCCGACGGCAATTCCTCCGGCGCCGGCGGCGCAGTAATATCGCGTCAACGCGCGTTGATGTTTTTCATCCAATTTTCGATTTGCGTTTAAAGCCAGCGGATGGGCGGGAATCACCACACCGCACCGGAGCGCGGCGAGGATATGCTGCGGCGGTAAAGGTGACATCATTGTCGAAAAATTTTTTCCAGCGAAATTTCCAAGCCCGGCAACAGCGGCGTGGCGAGCGTTTCAGTTTTTTCGAGTAAGGCGTGGAAAACCAATTGATTACTGTTGTGACGCCACACTTCAACCGTCTCCTTTTCTTCATGCACCATCCAATATTCCAGTACACCAAATTTTGAATAGGCATTGAACTTGATCGTACGGTCACGTATTTCGGTTTTGGGTGAAAGTATTTCAATTACCAAATCCGGTGTACCCCGAATATTTTCTGGCGTAAGAATACCGAAGTTCTCTTTTGAGACAAAAATAAGATCGGGCTGGATAATATTGATATTTGAGAAAACAACATCAAGCGGTGATAAAAAAATTTTACCGTATTTTTGTTCTTCGCGAAAACTTGCTATCGCGCCAAAAAGATTTCCCAAAATAGATTGATGATCAAGATTAGGCGTTGGCAATAGGTAAAGCTCTCCGTCAATAATTTCATAACGCTTCCCATCTTCGGGGATATTCAAATAGTCATCATAGTTATAACCCTTGAAACGGTCAAGTATCTCACCAATTTCAATCGCCACGACGACACCTATCAAAATTAGTAAAGCGTAAAACGAAACGCGATTTCAGTTATGACGCGCTGTGCTATGATCAATGAAGAAAGGATTGGTATTTATTGAAACTTTCTTAAAAATGCCCAAAAAATAAGGCTGAACTGATGCTAATAAGTTTTACGCATTGCGTCAAAAATGACTTGACTTTTATGACGCAATGTGTTATATTGAACCAACTTCATTTTGTTTGCTGAGCCAGTTTACAACAAAAATTTATCAATGTCAAGCGCGATTTGGAAAGGTTCAAGCTGAAAAGTGCTTGCTTCTTTTAAGCGATTTTTTATCTTTGAGACAGCAACTTAAAAATCTCTTTTAGAATTTTCCAATCGAAAGGATGGGAATGTATGAATGACGTCGTCATCGTCGACGGCTTGCGGACGCCTTACATCAAAGCCGGCACGCTGTTCAAATCGCTGCCGGCGCAGGAGCTTGGCCGTCTCGTCGTTTCCGAATTGTTGGAACGAAGCGGAATTGATCGCAACGTGATTGACGAAGTGGTGATCGGCAACATCGCGCAGCCGCCGGAAGCGACCAACATCGCGCGCGTGATCGCGTTGAAAAGCGGCATCCCGCGCCACGTGCCGGCGGTGACGGTGGCGCGCAATTGTGCCTCCGGCATCGAATCGATTGCGAACGCGCATCTCAAAATTGCCGCCGGCATGGCCGAAGTCATCGTCGCCGGCGGCGTCGAGTCGATGAGCAACATTCCGATTCTTTATCCGCCGGAATATGCCGACGTGCTCGCGGATATGGCAAAGGCCAAAACCGCGACGCAGAAAATCGGCGCCTTCGCCAAAATGAAACCGAAATATTTCAAGCCGGTGATCGGCTTGCAAGTCGGTTTGACCGATCCGATTTGCGATCTCAACATGGGCGAGACCGCGGAAGTGCTCGCCAAAGAATTTGACATCAGCCGCGAGCAGCAAGATTCGTTTGCGCTGCTGAGCCACCAACGCGCCACGCAAGCCACCGACCTCGGCAAACTGCGCGAAGAAATCGTTCCCATCTTTCCCCCGCCCAAATACAACACCGTGGTCGACGAAGACAACGGCATTCGCAAAAATCAATCGCTCGAAGCGCTGGCGAAACTCAAGCCGGTTTTTGATCGTTACTTCGGAACGATCACGCCCGGCAACGCCAGCCAAATCACTGACGGCGCTTCCGCCGTGTTGATGATGTCGGCGCAAAAAGCCAAAGAGTTTGGCTACGAACCGCTCGGTTTTGTCCGCAGCTACGCGTTTGCCGGCCTCGATCCGGCGCGCATGGGGCTTGGCCCCTCGCTGGCGACGCCGAAAGCCTTGCGCTTGGCGGGAATTTCTTTTAAAGACATTCAGCTCGTCGAAATGAATGAAGCCTTCGCGGCGCAAGTGATTGCCAACGAAATGGTTTTTCGCGAGGCGAAACTCTCGCAAAAATGGCTGGGCCGTGAAGAGCCGATTGGCGAAATCAATCGCGATATTTTAAATGTCAACGGCGGGGCGATTGCGCTCGGCCATCCGGTTGGCTCCTCCGGTACGCGGCTCGTATTGACATTATTGAAGGAAATGAAGCGCCGTGATTTGAATCTGGGCCTGGCGACGTTGTGTATCGGCGGCGGCCAAGGCGCGGCGATGGTCGTGGAACGGCGTTAAACTTAAACCGTAATTCGTGATTCGTAAAACGTAAATTACGCCTTACGTTTTACATCTTAGGTTTCAGGAGACCTTGTCATGGAATCGACAGTTTTGCGCGAACCGTTCGAGACGGCGGGCTTGCCGCGTCGCCATCATCATGACGCCATCGCCGTAGAAATTCATGAAGTCGAGCAGATTACCGCAGAAGTTGTGAAACTCGAGGATGAGATGGAAACGATTACCCCGCAGCACGTTCGAGAACCCGGCCCGGCTTTTCGTTTGGAGGTTGAAGACAACATCGGCATTTTGATTTTTGATGCGCCCACTGAAAAAGTCAACATTCTTTCTACGCCGGTGATGCACGAGCTGAATGCGCGTCTGGACGAGCTGCAAAGCCGCGCGGATTTGCAGGCGCTGATTTTGCTGAGCGGCAAAGAAGGCAATTTTATTGCCGGCGCCAAAATTGAAGAAATCGAAAACATCACCGATCCGAAAGACGGCGCGGAGAAAGCGGCGATGGGCCAGGCGGTTTTTTCCAAAATCGCCGCGCTCCCCTTTCCCACCATCGCCGTGATTGACGGCGCTTGCGTCGGCGGCGGGCTGGAATTGGTTCTGGCCTGTGATTATCGGCTGGCGCGCGATTCGGAAAAAACCCGCCTCGGCCTGCCTGAAGTTCGTCTCGGCATCATCCCCGGTTTCGGCGGCACGCAGCGTTTGCCGCGGCTGATCGGCATCCAGCGCGCGCTCGACTTTATTCTCACCGGCAAGCTCGTCGATGCGCCACGCGCCTACAGAGCCGGCCTCGTCGATCGCCTCATTGCCAAAGAATTTCCGCATCAACGCTTGCGCCGCCTCGGCGTGGAATTTGCGCGAGAAATTCAAAAACCGGAAACGCGCCAAAAAATTGCCGCCCGGCGCAATCGTGTCAATCCGCAAACTTTGCTGCTCGAGAAAAATTTTCTCGGCCGCAAAGTTCTGTTCGATCAAGCCCGCCGCCGCACCATCGCCGAGACCAAAGGCCATTACCCGGCGCCGGAGCTGGCGCTCGAAGCCGTTGAAAAAGGTTTTTCAAAGAAAGATATTGCGGACGGTTTGAAAATCGAGGCGGAATTGCTGGGCAAAGCGATCGTCACCAACGTCTCCAAAAATCTCGTCAAAATTTTTTATCTCACCGAAGCCGTCAAAAAAGATTCCGGCGTTGAAAACTATTCCGGCGCGATTCAAGAGTTTCAAAAAATCGGCGTGCTCGGCGCGGGTTTGATGGGCGGCGGCATCGCGCAGTTGATGGCGCACAACGATTTGCCGGCGCGGATGAAAGACGTCAATCTCGCGGCCGTGGCGAAAGGCATGGAAGCTGCCGCCAGGGTTTTTAGCGAGTCCGTTAAAAAACGCCGCATGACGCCAAAAGTGATGCAGAATAAAATGGCGCTCATCTCCGGCGCCGCGGATTACAGCGGCTTTAATCACGTCGATCTCGTTATCGAAGCGATCGTTGAAATTCTCGACGTTAAAAAGAAAGTTTTTGCGGAAATTGAAAGCTTGCTTCCCTCTCACAGCGTGATCGTGAGCAACACCTCGTCTTTGCCGATCAGCGAAATGGCGAAGGCGACGAAACGGCCGGATAAATTTGCCGGTTTGCATTTCTTCAATCCGGTGCATCGCATGCCGCTGGTGGAAGTGATTCGCGGCGAAAGCACGAGTGATGCCACCGTCGCCAGCCTCGTGGCGTTTGCCAAGAAAATCGGCAAAACGCCAATCGTCGTCAAAGATTCTCCCGGCTTTCTGGTGAATCGCATTCTCGGCGCGTACATGGCGGAGGCCGGGCGCTTGTTGATGGAAGGCGCGGCGATTGAGCAAATCGACAACGCGCTGCTCGAATTTGGCATGCCGATGGGGCCGATCAATTTGTTTGACGAAGTCGGCCTCGACGTCGCCGCCAAAGTTTCGCATATTCTCGAAAACGCCTTCGGCGCTCGCATGGCCGGCGAGGGCATGATGGACAAAATCGTCGAAAGCGGCCGGCTCGGCAAAAAGAACGGCAAGGGTTTTTACATTTACGAAGGCAAAAACAAAAAAGTCGATCCGGCGATTTACGCGTTCACCGGCAAGGCCGGCAAATTCGAGGACAGCGCCGCCGAGATTCAAGACCGCTGCGTGCTGCCGATGATCAACGAAGCGGCGATGTGCCTCGCCGAGGGCATCGTGCGCCGTCCGGCGGACGTCGACGTCGGCATGATTTTCGGAACCGGCTTCCCTCCTTTTCGCGGCGGCTTGTTGCGCTACGCGGATGCGCGAGGGATTGCTAACATTGTCGCCAAGCTCGAAACGCTGGCGGGAAAATATGGCGAACGGTTTAAGCCGGCGGAGCGTTTAATGGAAATGAAGCGAGATGGAAAGAAATTTTATTCTTAAAAAAGACGAATCCGTTGGATTGGGCTTCGTTCAGGTTGTCCGTTAAGCTTTAATGCTTTACGCTTTTGAATATCTCAGATCCGCTATGATGACTAAAAGTCAAATTAAAACGGCGTTGGAAAAGCTGAATGCTGAATTGCTTTTATTGGATGTCAAAGGCGAGGTGTGTCTCTATGGCGGCGCGGTGATGTGTCTGGTTTACGATGCACGCCCCAACACCAAAGACGTGGATGCGGTCTTCAAGCCAACGCAGCAAATGCGCGAAGCCGCCCGGCGCGTCGCTGAAGCCTGCCGTTTGAAAGAAGATTGGTTGAATGACGCCGTCAAAGGCTATGTCGTCGAACATCCGCAACGCGTTCTCTTTAACTTTTCCAACCTCAATATATTCGCGCCAGAGCCGGATTATCTGCTGGCGATGAAAACTTTGGCGGCCAGAGTCGAAGCGACCGACAAACAAGACGTTCAATTTCTGATTAACTTGCTTGACCTAAAATCAGCACAGGAAGTTTTCTCGATTCTCGAGAACTATTATCCTCGCCAACGCATCAAACCGGCGACGCAGTTTTTTATTGAAGAGTTGTTTGAGACATGACGAGTCTGCAAGAAACCAAACGGCACATTGAATCCGATTCAAAGAATTGGATTATCCATCTGATGGATTTTGTAGATGATTTTCGTTATTACAAAAACCCCTCGGCCGTTGCGGAGCCCTTTGATTTGACCAACGAGCGCTTTGACGCTTTACTGGCCTCGACGGCGCATTATTTGTGCGACGAGCTGGGAATTGAAACCCCGCCATGGATATTGGAAGTGCCGGCGTGCAAGGAACCATGGTTTGTTTCGGGAATGGAAAGCTTGAAAGCGATTGCATTGGTGGAAAGCCCGCTGCAGTTTCGCATTCGCAAGATTTTTGTGCTGGAGAATTTTTTGAGCAGGGTTTGAAATGAAGTCGGGCGTGGCCAGAGAATTTTTCTAAACTTGTAAAATCTTCGTGGCTAAGTCCGACTTCGCTTTAGTGCGCTAAAAGTCTGCGAGCGTTCCATGCCTTTGCGCAACGAAATCAGAAACTTCTTGCTGTATTTCCCCGTCGCTTCCATTCCGGCAATAACCGTGTCGCTATTGCGACTCGGCTGAGGCGTGGGTTGCACATTGTTATCATTACGAAGATTTTCATAATGTCCGCAAGATAACAAAAGATCATTTGCAAACAACAGAAAAAAGTGAGTTATACACTAACTGGCCAACCGGCTAACTTTACACCACGAGAAACCACCATGAGCACCGACGAAAAATCCCGCAGCTTCTTAAAATCCCTCTTCGCCGGCGAAATCGAGCAGGAGATGGTATTGCCCTATCCGAAAATGAAAGCCGAGGAGCAGGAGAGCTTGCAAGCGATTGTCGATGCGTTCAATGAATTTGCGCGCGACAACATCAAGTCCGAGGAGATCGACCGGCTCGGTTACATTCCGCAAAACGTTTGGGACGGCCTGAAGCAGATCGGCTTTTTCGGCCTGTCGATTCCGGAAAAATACGGCGGCGCCGGGCTGTCGCAAACCGCGTACAGCCGCGTGTTCGAGCAAATTTGCAACTACGATGCGTCGCTCGCGGTTTCGCTCGGCGGCCATTTGTCGATCGGCAGCAAGGGTATCATCATGTATGGCACCGATCAGCAGAAAGAAAAATTTCTGCCGCGCATGGCCAGCGGCGAATGGATGGGCGCGTTTGCGTTGACCGAAGCCGGCGCCGGCAGCGACGCGGCAGGCATTCAATCCAAAGCGGTTATTGATGCCGGCAAAAAATTTTTTACGCTGAACGGCGGCAAAATTTGGATCACCAACGGCGGCATCGGTCACGTGTATACCATTTTCGCCAAAACTGAAATGATGGAAAGCGGCGAGAAAAAGGAAAAAATCACCTCGTTTATCGTCGAACGCGGCATGACTGGCTTTTCGTCCGGCAAGCCGGAAGAAAAACTCGGGATTCACGGCTCCAACACCACCTCGCTGAATTTCGACAACATCAAACTTCCGGTTGAAAACATGCTCGGGCCGATGGGCAAAGGCTTCAAAGTGGCGATGGAAATTTTGAATGTCGGGCGGCTCGGCCTCGCCAGCGGCTGCTTGGGCGGCTGCAAGGCTTTGACGAAGCTCACGATTGAGCATGCCAAAAATCGCAAACAATTCGGCAAGCCTATCGCGCAGTTCGAGATGATTCAGGAAAAAATTTCCGGCATGGTCGCCGACACTTACGCCGCGGAGAGCATGGTTTATCTCACCACGGCGTTGGCCGATCGCGAGGACGTCGATTTTTCGCTCGAATCGGCGATCAGCAAAATTTTTGTGAGCGAGGCGGTGTGGCGCGTGGCCAACGAGGCGATGCAAATTGCCGGCGGCATCGGCTATTCGCGCGATTATCCGTATGAAAGAATTTTGCGCGACTCGCGTATCAATCTGATTTTTGAAGGCACAAACGAAATTTTGCGTGCTTTCGTGGCGCTGGCCGGCATGCAAGGTCCGGGCGAGTATCTCAAAAAAATCGGCAAAGCCCTGCGCGATCCGATCAAGGGCTTCGGTTTGTTGACGGGATACGCCGTGCAAAAAGTCAAAGACAAAGTCGCACATGATCATCTCGACGGCGTCCATCCCGCGCTCAGCGACGAAGCCGCGAAATTCGACGAGTATGCCAAGGCGCTGCATCAGGTGACGGAGCGGGTGCTGATCAAACACGGCAAAGATATTATTTTGAAACAATTCATCCAACGCCGGCTGGCGGATATGATCATCGATCTCTATGCGATGGTGGCGATCATCTCTCGCGTCGACACCCGGCTCAAGGAGAATGCGCCCGATGTCGAGCAGGATTTGCTCGTGGCCAAAACGTTTATCGAAGAGGCTTGGCGCCGCGTTCGCCGCAATTTGCGGCAGATCGACGACAACATCGACCGCGAGCGCAAGCAGATTTGCGAGATGGTGTACGAGCGCGGCGGGTATCCGTTTAAGGTCAATGTGTGAGCTCGATGCTGGTTGCTCCTACTCCTACTCGCTTAGCACAAGAGACTTTCAAAGCGCGTAAGAGTATGAGTATTGGTGGCGTCTATTTGTCCGAGCACAGGAAAAATTTTCTCTTGCGGTTTGTTTTTGTTCTCGCTAATTTGGAAGTGAAATTTGTGGAGAGGAATTGGAAATGGCTGGTGGAGGAAACAAGCGGCGAACTGCGCATGGCCAGCAACGGCATCGGGAAGGAACGAGGCCGACAGCTTTTGCATTCCAAGATCGCGGCAATCCCGAAGAAGTTTATGAGCAGCAGGATGGACGGACGGTTTATGTCGGGCAAAATGGCCGAACTCATGTTTTCGACAAAGATTCTCATCATACCAGCTTTCGAACGACAAGACATGAGCGGCGAGAAAGAGTCAAAAAAGGATATTGGCGGAGAGTTTACTAAAACTTCTAAATTTTTGAGGATAAGGTATGAATTTACTCAACAAACGTGAAATTGTAAACATCCAACTCTTTAGTGTCGAGATTTCCGAATCGGAATTAAGAATTTACCGGGAGCTTTTTTTGAACGCACTTGAAAATATGGATGCGAAAGCAATTCAGGAATATTTCGACGCAGAACCGGATGAACTGGAAGGCATGCTCAATGATATTGAAAACATTATGGAGGAAGCAGGCCTGCTGGCTGAAGCAGATCACGAACCTTCAGAGCTTGAAGCCGAAGTTGAAAAATAAAGGAGCAACACGTGAAAATCATTCTGTGCATGAAACAGGTGCCGTTGAAAGATTCGCAGCTTAAAATCACGGCGGACGGCGTTTGGGTCGATGAGAAAAATTTGAATTTTGAAATCAACGAAAGCGACCATTACGCGCTCGAGGCCGGCTTGCGATTGAAGGAGAAACACGGCGGCGAGGTGATCGTGATCTCGATGGGGCCGGCGGCAAGGTTGAAGCAGGCCATTTCACAGGCGCTGGCGAAGGGCGCGGATCGTGCGCTGGTGATCAATCACGAGCAGCCGATTTTGGATCCGCTGTTGAGCGCCAATCTTCTGGGGGCCGCGATCAAACCGGAAAATCCCGATCTCGTGCTCACCGGCTTGCAGAGCGACGATCTCGGTTTCGGACAAACGGGCGTCGTGCTGGCGGAATTGCTTGGCATGCCGCATGCGACGCTGGTGATGGAAATCCAAGCGCTCGACGGCAAGCTCAAAATCAAACGTGAGCTGGAAAGCGGGTGGTTTCAATACATCGAGCTGCCCTCCCCTGCCGTGTTGACGGTGCAATCCGGTTACGCGCCGATTCGTTATGCGACGATCAAGGGCATCATGGAGGCGAAGAAAAAACCGCTGAAAGAAATGACCGTGGCGGAACTGGGCGTGCAAATGACGGAAGCCGTCAAGATGAGCAAAATATACGTGCCGGTGAAAAGCAAGCAGACGCAAATTTTGCAAGGCGACGCAAAAAACGTAGCGAAGCAGCTTGCGGAGAAATTGAAGAATGAGGCGAAGGTGATTTGAACAGTTATTGTTGATCTTCGCAAAAACAAAAGAAGATGTCATTCTGGAAGAATCCTTTTATTCTCAAGCGCAAGGTTAAATTGAAAAAAGATTCCTACGGAATGGCATGTCTATTAAAAAATTTGCAATTTGGAGATAGAGCATGGCTTCGGGAATTTTGACGATTGTCGAGCAGAATGACGGCAAAGTGAGCCGCATCGGCTGGGAAGCGTTGGCGGCAGCGCAAGAAATCGGCGCGGGATTGAATCAGCCAATCAGCGCATTGATGTTGGGCAAGAATGCGCAAGCCGCCGGAAAAGCAGTGGCCGAGGCAAAAATCCAGCAAGTGTGGTTTGCTGAAAACAGCGAGTTGACGAATTACACGCCGGACGGTTTTTCTGCGGCAACGAAACAAGTCATCGAGAAAACGCAGCCGCAATATGTTTTTGCCGGCCACTCGTATCAGGCGCGTGATTACATGCCAAAACTCGCAACGGCATGCGGGCGCGTTTTCATGAGCGATTGCGTTGGCTATCGCCTCGAAGGTGGCGCTGCGGTTTTTGTGCGACAGATGTTTCAGGGAAAAATCAATGCGGATTTTTCTTTTACCGCGCAAAGCGGGACGCCAAATTTTGTGAGTTTTCAAGCCGGCGCGGTGAGCAGCGACAAGCTGGCGAAAGGCGGCAGCGCGGCGGTTGCCGATGCCGGCGTCAATCTTTCCGGCGCGTCGATTCGCACGAAAGTGCTGGAAATTTTTGAAGGCGTTAAAGGCAAAGTTGATTTGACCAAAGCCGACGTGATCGTCTCGGTCGGGCGCGGCATTAAAGAAAAAGATAAATTGCCGATTGTTGAAGAGCTGGCGAAAGCGCTCGGCGCGGAGATCGCGGCGTCGCGTCCGGTTTGTGATGACGGTTGGCTGCCGATGGATCGGCAAATCGGCTCGTCGGGCCAAACCGTGGCGCCGAAGCTTTACGTGGCGGTCGGCATTTCCGGCTCGATTCAACACATCGTCGGCATGAAAGGCTCGCGCGTCGTCGTGGCGATCAACAAAGATGAGCGCGCGCCGATTTTCGATCTTGCGGATTACGGCGTCGTCGGGGATCTCTTTGAGGTCGTGCCGGCTTTGACCGCGGCGATCAAAGAAGTAAAAGGTTAATGGCTACCGCAAAAATTTTATTAATTCAATGAACAACACCGGATTGCATTGATTACGAAAATTTATATCTGAGTAATCCGTTTTTTGCTGTTAAAATAAATTCGCGTTGTCATTTATGAGCAGCTTCGACGGCTACAATGCTCCTGTCGATCGCTGTTACTTCTGCAACGGCCAAAATTTTCGCCCGCATTCGGAAGCGACGTACTGGTTGGAATTTTCTTTGCACTTTGTCGAGTGTGAGACGTGTCGCTTGATTTTTGCCAACCCCATGCCCAATTTGCAAACGATTCATGAGGGCAACCGCGCGTTGAACATCCATCATCAATCGCGCGGCACGCTGTCGCAATATCGCGGCGGAAAAGAATTTACGCTATTCCTCAACAAAATTGCGGCGGAAGGAATTTTATTGGATGTCGGCTGCGCCGAGGGATTCTTTTTACTCGGCGTTCAAGAAAATTCAAGATGGAAAGCCGAGGGAGTAGAAATCATCGATAGCGCGGTGGAATTTGCCAGAACGCGCCTGGGCATGACGGTTTATCACGGCACGCTGGATACGCTGGAAAACATGTCGGGGCGATTCGATTTTATCCGCATGAACAACGTTATCGAGCACGTTCAAGACCCCGTTCTATTTTTGAAGAAGGCGAATCAACTGCTCAAAACTTCGGGGCGGGTTTATGGCTCGACGCCTAATGGTTTTCAAGACGGCCATTTTCTGCAAACAGCCAACCAGCGCGGGTTCAAATTCAATTTGTTGGAAAACCATTTCTTTTACTACCATCCGCGAACGCTGCGAAAAATGTTCGAGGTCTGTGGATTTCGCGTGATCAAACACCACAGCGAAGATATCAGCCATGCGCTGCATGATTTCGGCATTTTACCCTGGTTTAAGCATTCCAGTGAAAACCAAATTTTGAATTTGACGCTTTTTAAAAACAAATCGAATAGCGGCTTTAAAATTAATGATGCCGAAATTCAATCCTTTAAAAGCCATTCAGAATTGCAAAGCTGGAAATTGCATCTCAATAAATTACGCAAACAACTTTTTAGAATAAAATTTCCGGCTCAATTTCCTTTAGGCCACCAGCAGGAAATCCATGCTGAAAAAGTTTAAATAAATTCAAATCTGTTGCGATAATTTTTTGTTTTTCTAGAAAACCGCCATAAAATCCCCTCATTTCCTTCAGCATTTCCCCCCTTCAATACTGTTCGAATCTATAATAGAAATTTTTATCATTTGACGATAAATATCTTTGCAATTTGAAAGTTCTGCCGGTATAGTAACAATTAGCTTAAGGTTCAATAGATGTTTTAATATACCCGACCCGGATAACGCCGAAACCAAATTTTAAAATGCCTCGTGTCTGAAAGGCCAACGTCATGGATGTCGTCAAAGTATTAGACGAGAAGTACGAATTAGTGCGAGAAATCAAACGTGGAGGGTTTGGTGTCGTCTATTATGGCCGAGATCGCTTGTTCGGCAAGCCGGTGGCGATCAAAGCGATCTCGCCGGATTTGCTCGGCGAAGCCAAATACGTCGATCTATTCCAGGCCGAATCGCTTTCGGTCGCGCGCCTGAATCATCATAACATCGTGAGGCTTTATGACATCAAGCGCACCGAAGACGGCCAGTTTTACATCATCATGGAGTATATCGACGGCGTTGATGTGGGGAAATTGATCAGCGCCCAACGCAAGGGCAGCATCAACCTGCCTTTTCATCTCGGGGCTTATGTCGTCGCTCAAAGCTGCGCCGGCCTGGACTATGCGCATGCGCGCCGCGATCCCGATACCCACCAACCTTTGAATATCATCCATCAAGATATTTCGCCGGGCAACATCATGGTCAACCGGCTGGGCGAAGTCAAGATCATCGATTTCGGCATGGCCGGCGCGCGGCAGCGGTCGAACTTTCAGCGGGGCCGCAAACGCGAAATTTTGGTGCAAGGCAAAATCGCCTATGTGGCGCCGGAGCAACTGAATGGCGCGAAAAATCTTGACCGCCGCTCGGATATCTTTTCGATCGGTTTGGTTCTCTTTGAAATTTTAACGGGCGACCGTCTCTTCCAAAACGACGATCCGGCCAAAGTAGTTGAGATTTTGGAAACCGGCGATTGGAATTTCGATCAACTCATCGCGAAAGAAGTGCCGGATGCGCTGCAAATGATCGTGCAACGCGCCGTGCAAAAGCATCCGGAAAACCGTTACCAAACCGCCAACCAAATGTATCTCGATCTGATGACGTATTTGGCCACCAAGGAATCCGGGCCCGATCTCGCCAATGAATTGAGCGCTCTGGTCGAACGAGTGGCGCCGGGCGAAAAGCTCGATATCGAAGCGGTTAATGATGAAGCCTCAACGGAAGCTTTGCGAAGCTTATACAATAAGACAACGCCTGAAAACGGCGTTCATAAAGATTCTGCGGTTTACGTCGATGGTGATATTGACGCGGTTGAAGTCGAAACCATCGTCGAGGAAGAATCTGCGACTGGGCAGCTTGAGTTTAAAGCGGCGGCAAATCATGATCGCACCGTCGCTTCAACCGTAGAAACGCCGGAAAATTTTAAAGTCTACGAGAATCCAACCGAGACTGCCAGCAATGTCGAAAATTCCGAGCCGCCGATTCAGGATGTTCCCTATTACCAGGTTATTGAGGAAGACGAGGAAGACGACGAAGAAATTCGCACGATTATTGACGTCATTCGTATTTCGACCCGATCCCATAAAAAAATGATTTTGGCGGCGCTGGGCGGTTTGACGGGCGTTTTTCTGTTGTTTTCAATTCTCGACGTGATGATGCAATGGACGGGCTACGGTTCCGCCATTTATAATCTGCTTTTTCCGCCGGCCATTCGAATCGTTTCGTTTCCGCCGAATGCGCAGGTTTCTTTGGATGACAAGCTGCTGCCGCAAACCACGCCGCTCGCCATCGAAAAAATTTCGCCCGGCGTCCATAAACTCATGCTGTCGCTGCCGCGCTTCGATCCGATTGTGCGCTCGATTCAAGTTCCTCCGAAAGGCAAAGCCGTGGTGCAGGGCGAAAACTCGCCGGAGAAAGATCAGCCCTACGTCTTCCGGTTTAAAACCACACTGGAATTATCATCAAAGCCTTCCGGCGCCGACGTGTATTTAAACGGCGTCAAATATACGCAAACCACGCCCTGCCGCGTTGTGTGGGAAGTTGGCTCTGCGCTTCAGATCGAAATGGAAAAACCCGGGCTGGCGCGTTTGGCCGGCTTCACGTTCAATTCGTTGGAAGGAGTCGAGAGCATCGAAGACCGCCGGCTCTGGCGTTTTCAACGGATTGAAGAAAACCGCGAGCATTACGCCGTCGAAGGCATTTTTGCCAAAGCGATCGTGATCACTTCGACGCCGAACAATGCGGAGATTTATCTTGACGGCAGCAACAAGCCGGTTGGGGTGACGGGTTTTACCAATCGTATGCTTTTGACGATAGGCACACACACCGTTTCTCTGCAGAAGAAAGATTATTTGCCGAAAACGTTTACCATCCAGCTCGACGAAGCTTCACCGGAGAATTATCACGAATCACTGTCGCGCGTCGTGAGAATTCTTGCGAAGGATGCGGGCAGCGCCAGCAACAGCGATATTGGCGCGACGGTGTTGCAGCTCGTTTCCGAAACGAACAAAACCCGGGTGCGGGCCACGACGCCCTGTGAATTTACGCTGCAGCCGATCAAATATACCGCCTTGTTGCGCAAAGACGGTTATAAAGATCTGGTGCTGAACATCCCGGCCAGCGGAACAGTGGTCGTCGCCAGAATGGAACGCATTCATCTCGTGGTCGAAATCCTGGTGGTGGACGATGCCACCGGCGAACCCATTCCGGAAGTGCAGATTCGTTATCATTCTCCCTCAAACAGCCGGGAAATGGAGATTGGCGAAACCGATGAAATCGGCGTTGCCGCCAAAGATTTCGTGCCCGGCGAGTATAGTTTTACCGCAAGGAAAGCCGGCTATCGCGAAGCGGCGAAAAACTTTTCAGTGACACCGAACGGCAAGAATCGGGTGGTTTTCAAATTAATAGCGCAGTAATTGTTTTTAAGAAAGAGTTTGTTGATGCCGAAGCTGATTCTCAAGCGCAAGGCGGAGGTGTTGCGGGAGTTTCCATTACAAGGCGCCAATTCCGCCTTTACCGTCGGCTCGGAGCCGGGAAATGACGTCGTGGTGTCGGACAAACTTGTCTCCATGACGCATTTTCAAATTGAACGGCAAGCCCTGCAGTTTTTTGTGCGGGACCTTAAAAGCGCCTTTGGCACTTATGTCAACGGCACGAAGATTGGCAGCGTTCAGGAAATTCATGACGGCGATGTGATTCAGATTGGCGAGCATACCCTGGTTTTTCAAAATTCAGTTAACGACAATGCCGGCCAATCGGTTGGCGGATTTTTGAATGACGTCAAAGAGGCGGTGATGAAGGCCGGCGACAGCGAGGCGATCAAACGCCCGCGGATTGCCGATCCGTCAATCGCCTCGGAAACAAAAAACGAATTTCGCAGAGCCGAGTCCGCGTCTTATTCGGGAGAAAACCATCGCGCCGATCCCGACGAGATCGATGTCAACGATCTTGAAGAAGAAATTTCCGAGGTTTTGAACAAAGCCGGCGTGCGGCGGGAATCATCCGCCTCGTCTCGAACCTCGACGACGTATAAAAAATTGCCTTATTATCTCGTCGTGATTCACGGGCCTTATCTCGGGAAAAAGTATCAACTCAATTTCGGCGAGACCAAAATCGGGCGCGACAGCAAATTGAACGACGTCGTCATTCGCCTCAACTCAAAAGGCGAAGTCGATCCGAGCATCTCGCGCCGCCACTCGACGATCACGTATCGTGACAGCAAATTCTATTTCACCGATAAGCGCAGCCAGAGCCGGAGCTACGTCAATCGTCAAAAGGTTGGGGAAACCGATGAAGTCCGCTTGATGCCGGGCGACGAAATCGAAATTGTCAGCGATCAGCAGAGCACGATTTTTCGCTTTGTTTCCGAAGGAAACTGGGATTTTTCCCTGCCGAAACGCGCCGGTGAATGGTGGCTGCGGTATCGCATGCAGGCGATAAACGCGGCGACCGCCGCCGTTCTTTTCTTCGGTTTGATCTTCACCCTCATTGCCTGGCGAAATCACGCGATCATCACCGATGTGCCGAATCCGTTTACGGCTGAGGCCAAAATATTTTCCAAGCTCAGCATAACCGGAACGCTGAAAACCAGCCCATCGGCTCGCGACCGCGATTTCGTTCCGGCGCCGGTGTTGGCCGAACTCAATGGCGATGACGAAGTCGATATTTTGATCACGCAAGCCTCCGGTGTTTTGTTGGCGATTAACGGAGAAACACGCAAACCGCTTTGGGAAACCGGCACGATTATCTTGAATCGATCTTGCGCGCCGGCGGCGGCGGATATCAATGGCAACGGCATGGCCGATGTGATCGCGCTGACCGCGGATGGCCATCTGGCCGCGATTGACGGCTTTTTTGGCGCGGAGATTTGGACAAGCCCGTTTTTTGAAAAAGAAATGATCGGCCCGCCGGTTGTCGCCGATTTCAACGGCGACGGCAACGCCGATGTGGCGGTCATCAGCGTCGAAGGAAAGCTGAACGTCGGCTATTCGCAAGTTTTTAACATGCAATGGGTGGAGGTCGATATCGGACTTGAGTGCCAGGCGCCGCTTTCCGCCGCGGATTTAAACGATGACGGCAGCGACGAAATCATCATCGGCACCGAACGCGGCATTGTTTTGATTTACGACGGCGTCGAGCGCCGCGTGACCACGACGTTTGATTTTAACGAAGAGCTGAACAAGCTGAAAGGCAGCTTCTTCGAGGACAATCCGATCCGGCATCCCATCGGCGTGGCGGATTTGAACGGCGACGAAACGCCGGATTTGATCATGTCAAGTCAAAGCGGAAACTTGCTTTGCGTGAGTTTGGTTGATAATAACACCTCGCAAACGAGCGCGGTTCGCAGCTTGTGGTGGGCGGCGTTAGCCAGCGGCGGCAACAATGAAACAGACTTCGCTTTTCCGTTTGCCTTGGCGGATTTGGATAACGATGAAAGCTCCGACATTGTTGTTTTGACAGATGACGGCAGTCTCAAAGCTTTTCGCGGACGCGGCACCGTGGGCCAACGCCAGCCGGAAATGTGGCAGACCAAACCGGACAGCGCCAATTGGGTTTCCTCGCCCGTCGTGGCTGATTTTAACAAAGACGGCGCCGCCGACATCGTTGTGATCAACGAAAAAAAATCGTTGAAAATTCTCAACGGCAAAAACGGCGAAGCGCTCTGGCGCGATGATCAGACGATGGCGAGCGTGACGAGCATGCCGCTGCTGGCCGATCTCAGTGATGATACCAAGCTGGATGTGATGTTGCTGGCGAGTGACGGCGCCTTGCATCAATTTGCCACCAATCGCCGCGCGCCAAGCGGAAAAATTTTGTGGGGCCAAAAATTTGGTCCGGCCACCAATACTTCGGCGCTAAGCAGCAGCGGACCATCGGCGGTTCGTTACACCGCGCAGATGATCATCAATCTGATCGTGATGCTGGCGGCGGTAACGGGCAATTTCCTTTATCATCAAAGCCGTCGCCGCTTGGGTAAAACGTAATCAAATTTTAAAACCGAGGTCACTCATGAAACTCGTCATGGCCGCTGCCACAGATGTGGGCACGGTGCGCGAAACCAACGAGGATTTTTTTTATTACTCAAAACCCGGCCGGCTGATGGTGGTGTGCGACGGCATGGGAGGCCATCTATCCGGCGCCGTTGCCAGCCGGATTGCCGGCAAAACCATGCGCGATATTTTTTTTCACGCCGATTTTGCCGAACTGGCGCGGCTCGGCGAAGACGTGATCGACCGGCTGCCGCCGCTGGCTTTGCGGCTGGTCATCGGCGTGCGGCTGGCCAATCGCCGCTTGCGGCTGATGGCCGAACGCGACCGCCAATTGCGCGGCATGGGAACCACTCTAGTGGCGATTGCCTTCGGCGAGAACAATGCCTGCGCCGTACACGTCGGCGACAGCCGCCTTTATTGCTTGCGCGGCAAAGCTTTGGCGCCGTTAACTGAAGACCATAGTTTGGTAAATCAGCTTTTGCAGGATCGCGATATTCGCCAGGATCAAGTGAAACAGTTTCGCAAAAAAAATGTGCTTACAAGAGCCTTGGGAACGCATCCGGCTGTGAAAGTGGATGTCCAATGGTTTCCGGTGCAGGCAGCCGACATGTTTTTGCTTTGCAGCGATGGTTTTCATAATGCGCTCAAGGATGAACAAATCTCCGCGCTGCTTCGGCGCAACGAGCCTGATCTGCAGAAAATGATCGATACGATGGTGCAGCAAGCCAAAACCGCCAACGGCAGCGACAATATTACGGCGGTGATGACGAAGATTGAAAAAATTTCCGGCAACGCCGACAAAAAGGATAAAGTCAAGATGACGATTGCAGAAGAAGCCGCGAAAACCGCGCAGTTTCAGGACAAATTCATTCAAGAAAAATATCTCCCGGAAAGATCGAGCCGGCGCTTGGGCACGGCCAAAGCCAAACGATCCTGGTGGCCGTTGTTTATTGTCGTGACCGGGCTGATGATTACGGCGCTGGTTTACGCCATGATGAAGCCGGACAGGCTTGTCGAGACGCCGAGTGAAATCAAGCGCGACAACATTTTGATGGCATCGTCGGAAATCAACGGCGCAACCGGCTTGGTGGCGCAAGATCCAACGCCGGCCGTTGCTGCACCGCCAATTGGCGGCCAGCTTGTTTTTTTGCACGTCAATGATCCGCGCCAAATTGAACGCTTGCGGGGCTGGCGCGGCGTTCGCGTGCTCGATCAATTCAATCCAGATCGCGTCATGCCGGCATCACAAACGCCGGTGCGGCAGATAAACCGGCAGATTCTTACCGGCGCTTATTCGTTCGTCCTGGCTGATTCGCTAAAAAATGTGGTGTATCGCCGCGAAGGCATTCATCTGCATGCCTTCCCGGCAACCGTCGATACGATTCGCGTCGAGGCGCCTTTACAAGCGGTGCCTCCGCCCAAAACTGATACTCCGGTCCCGCAAAACACATTACCAACGCCGCGGAATGAAAATGTTGCTCGCGCCGAAGCGGATACGTCGCGTGACCGGCAGTAAGCCGAAAATCGTGTGCCGGTTCATGACTGCTTGTTTCTTGTTGCCGGCGGCGCCCATAAAAGCCGAGCAACTGTCACCCACCAAAATGTTTTTTTAGCCGGCAATTCGCAACAAGTCAACAGCATGCCTCTCGAAGCAGAAAATCTCTCGCGCGTCGTAGACATTCTCAAAACTCTCGGCAAGGTTTATCTTTCCAAGAGCCAATATGGCGAGGCGGTGGAAAAATTCGAAGATATTCTTCGCCTAGGCGTCAAAGACACCGAGGTCTATCGCCATCTGGCCGTGGCGCTGGCCGGGCAACGGCTCTACACGCCGGAAGCGCTGCGGGTTTATATTTGGGCGGTGGAAAAATTTCCGCACGATCGAATCATCTGCCAGCATATCGCGCAAGCGGCGCTGCATCATAACGCCGAAGATGAGCCGGCGCAACGCTTTTATGAAGCGGCGCTAAAGTTCCACCCTCCTTTCGCCAAAGATTTATACCTGCATCTTCATTCTATTTTTCACCGGCAAAAAAAATACGACGAATCTTTCCAGACGCTCAAGCAGGCATTGTATTTGGAAAAAAGCGGTGAAGATCAGCTCGTGTTGCGCCTCACGCAGCTCGGCTGGCGCTATAGCCGTCATCAAGAACTGATCATGACCTTGCAGTTTTTGCTCGGCAACAATGAAAAAAACCAAACGATCCGCCGCTGTCTCGCTTTCAGTCTCGCCCACACCATCATTCGGCATCACTGCAAACAAAAACCCGGTGAAGTGAATTTGCTTTACGGCAGCGCCGGCGATCTGCAACTGCTGCAAGCGACTCTGTCCCCGCCGGCAACCTTGACGACGGTGGAAATGGTGCGAAATTACTGCACGCTGCAGTTGGCGCTGCTCGCGGCGCCCAAGCCGCCAAAAGATTTTTCCGCTGCCTCGGCGTTCGGGCAGCAAAATAAAAGTTATACTAACGCCGCCGCAAAGGCGTTTGAATACCGTTCTTTGTTGGACGCGCAGCCACTGGAGGAGATTTTGGCAAATGCACCATCCTCGGCTGAGCGGCTGGAACACTTGCCGCCGTCAAACAACGGCGAATTTGATTGGCAGCGTGACTTTTTAAAACATTTGCCCGGCGGCAAAAACACGGGGTATGACACCAAGCTCTTGGCGGCTTCGGCAGGAAGCGGCGCGACAAAATCAGCGTTACAAACCGGAAAAGAGGCGCTGTTGATTTTGTCGCCGGTTTTTCCTGAGCAACAAACCATTCACAAAGAAATTTCGCCGGCATCGACCGGCATGCCGCTTCAAAAAACGATTGAGCTGATGGCGCAACATTTGGCCGCCAATGATGCTTTGGGCCAAATCTATGCGCTGGACGACGGCATCATGTTTTTTTCCTCGGGCGTCAAAGAATTGACCGCGATCACGGTTGATTTGTTTGAAAAAATTGCCCGTTTCAACGTCATGGCGCCGGCGCAACATCAAATCGTCTTGCACGCGGCTCTGCATGCGTTGCCGGCATCACGGTTTTCTGCCTCATCAGAAACAGGCGACGACGCCAATCTCGCCGGCTTGGAATTGTTATACGACGCGCTACATTTGTTAAAGGTCGAACGCGAAGATCAGGACAAAAATCGTCAGGAGATGCGCTCGCCCTGCAGCCGCTTGTTGATGAGCCGGCAGGTCTTTGAAACCGTTTTGGACGCCGAAAATTTTACCGGCGGTTATTGGGGGCCGGCTTACTGGGGCGCGCCGGGCTGGCACGACGAAGTGTGTGAAATAGTTTGGCACAATCCCCTCGATTATGCCAGCGAAAAAAATCCCTATGTTCTCGGGCGCTTTCTCGTCGTCGAAAAATTTCACGAGCAGCGCGCCTACGGAACCTATCGCACCCGTGACCGCTCGCTCGAACGGCCGGTGGTGTTGAAGGCGCTGCATCCGGAAGTTTATTTGCGTCGGAGCAGCGATAAATCACAACATATTGAAATGGTGAAGGCAGTTCAGCGTCTTGGCCGGTTGGAGCATCCCGGTGTTGCATTGATTTATGACATGGGAACCCACGAAGATCTGTTTTATTTTGTGCGAGAATATATTGAAGGCGAGAATTTGGCGCAGATACTGGCAAGCCAACAACGTTTATCGCCCGAAGAAGCCGCGCGCCTGCTGATCGAAGCTTGCAGTATTCTGCGCTATGCGCATCAAAACGGCTTTTATCATAACAATCTCAAGCCCTCGAATATCTGGCGGTTGAAGTCCGTGGTCATGAAAGAACCCACACATGTGCGCGCGTTGCTGGCGCCGCCTTCTTCGACCGTTGAAAAAGTGCATTTTAAAATCAAGATTTCAGATTTTTTTATTCCGGGCTTCAACGAAATCCACGCGGCAAGCTGGCATTATGTGGCGCCGGAGCTGCATGTTCAGAAGCAAACCAACCACGGCCAGCCGCTGCTGCGCGCCGTGGCGGATATTTACTCGTTGGGGATGATTTTATATGAATGTCTCGGTGGGGATAATCCTTTTAGGGCGCTGCCTTTTCCGGTTGAACCATCTTTGTGGGAGCAAGTGCATCTCACCCCCCTTTCAACCTTGAATCATAATCCGGCAAACCCGAATCTCTTATCTTCGCTTGACGAGGTGATCCACCACGCGACGCAAAAAGATCCCCGGCAACGTTTTCAAACGGTTGAAGAATTCGAAGCGGCGTTGCGGCGCGTTTTAAAAGGGTCTTCCGCTCTCATTCACAAACCGATGCATTTGATGAGCGGCGTCAAATAAGGGAAACTGCTCCCCTTCGTCTGGCAGTGACCAACCGGGCAGCCACTGCCACGCGAAGGGAGGAGGGTAGAGAGTATGGAAGTTTTAATCAACTTAATTTCTGTACGAATTTTGTTTGCGCATCCCCAAACCTTTTCTGTCAGGATTTCGTTTTAAGCTACCGGCCACCCCGCCGACGAATTGCTTTCAACGCCTCTTTCGCCGCGGTTTGCGCCGGATTCTTTTCATTCTCGGCGATACGCGTGAGATCAACCTCAGATCGTCGCGTGCCGATCAACCCCAACCCAGCCAAGGCGGCGGTTTTGTACCGTTCGACATATTGCGTCACTTCGCGGTTGACATATTGTTTTTCCGGAATCGCCAATTGCCGTTCGGTTTCTTCCCGGCCCATTTGCGCTTCGCCAAATTGCCGGAGCCAACTCTGGCGATCGTCATATCGTTTCACCACCGCGACGCTATCGTTTTTCAGCTCTTGTCGCGTCGGCCCCAAGCGATATGCTTCCCAAAAAGCTGGTTCAAGCGCGGCGCCGATCTCTTTCAGTTTTTTCTCCAACGCTTCCTGTTCGCCAGCGCCGCAATTGCCATTGAGCCAAGTTTGAACCAGAATCTGAGTTTCCGGTTTCAATTTGCTGAACTCCGGACGTTCCGGTTGTGTTTGTCCACCTGCCAAGGCGGAGATGAACAACAAAATCATTATATTTTTTCTTATCATAGTCGGACCTCTTCTTCTTAGTTAGGTGGAAAGCCGCCATCGGCCCACAACCGTTTTTGAATGGCTGGACAGAGCGACGTGGCAGCGGAATAACCACAATTTCGCGTTAACTCACCGGGCCGGGCATTGTAGACGGAGTTCAGAATCGACGAGGGATTAAGATGAGCCCGGAACAATTGTCCTTCGGTGATATACTGCCGGGTGTTACTGGCGCTGTGCATGATGTTTTCCACATTGAAATTCGCGTCGCCATTGACGTGCGTCAGGCTAAAAGCATGCCCGATTTCGTGTGAAAGCAATTCGTCGCCGGTATTCTTACCCATGGCGATTTGCGCGCCAAAATTCGACCAACCAGTGCCCGTTCCTCCATTGACGGTTTCAACCCAATAAATGTTCAAGCGGCCCGTCACAAATCCGATGTCATCGCGCAATGGTTTCCACACCACATCGCCGGCATCGCCATTGGGAAAAGCGTAATGCGATGGCGCCTGCGGATCGGCAGTCGCATCAACGATATCGAACGGCGAGAAGAAGACCCCCATTCTCTCATCATGCCAAATCGCCGAGGTGCGAATACAGGCTTCGATCGCGTGCTGACGCTGGTCCGCAAAGGGACCTTTGACAATCCAAACCGTCACCGGAATGCCGATCTCGGCTTGGAAAGCCAAATTGAACGAATCGTTGCCGCCGGTCCAAGATGTACTCAAATATTTGGGTGGCCGGTCGTTGGTGAAACCGATTATCTCGTTGGATTGCAGTGAAGTGCTGAGCGTGCCAACGCCGATAGCCGCCGCCGTTGAAATAAAGCTTCGGTCACTGAACGGGCCGCTCGCATCCTGCCCATCGACCAGCAAGCCCACCGGTTGGCCTGAGCCATTGGATACGTTTATGGTATCGCCGCAACCGATCGTTAAAATGATGATAGACAACGCCCCAATAAAACATTTGACGAGGCGTTTAAAATTTTTGCTTGTAAACATTATGGCCTCCTTTCTATTCCCATTAGACAATAAATAAGGACAAAATTTCCCGCAAAAAATTAAAAAATTTCAAAAAAAGGGAAGGAGAATTTTCGATGAGACAAGAATCCCCCATTCCCCTTGTAAAAAATCGAAGCAAATATTTTAAGAGGAGGATAAGCGGCCTCTCCCGTAAAGGGAATAAAAAATGTCGAGGCCGCTACCCGCGTGACCGCTTTCTATTTTCAAAAAATCTCTTGACCGGTCGCTGTTGTAAAATCTACCTCATTGCAAAAGCGCCCGGTCAAGATTTCATTTCAGGCGCTTAAAAATCTGAAAGCCGTTGTCGGTTTTGATCACCCCGCTGATCTCCCCCACTTTCAAGGCGAGAATGGCGGTTTCAAATTCTTTGGAGAAATCGCCGGGATAGGCATCGCCCAAATCGCCGCCGCGCTCGCGGTTGGGCGCAATCGACTTTTGCGCGGCAAGCTTGGCAAAATCGCCGCCGGCTTGTATTTGCTTGAGAAGCTCTTGCGCTTCGGCTTCGGTTTTAACCAGAATCATCGCGGCGCGATAGGCTTGGCCGCGCAAGACGCCGCGCTCGCCGGTAACCGATTCTTTCCAAATAAACCCGCGCAGATTGACAAACAGCCATTTGTCCTGTTCCTGTAAAACCACCATGCCGGCGCCTTTGGCAAGCACGCCGATTTTCTCGCCGGTCGGCGCCGGGGCCGCGCGCAAATTTTCTTCCGCGGCTTTAACAAAAACTGTTTTGCCCTGATAAAACGCTTCCTGCCAGGCATGAACCGCTGAAACGCTTGCGGGCTGCAAGCTAACCATGATCACAATCGTCGCCAAAACTCCAGCCACAAAGCCTTGCCAAAACTTCATCTTTTTCCACTCCCTTCCGGTAAACGAGTTGACTTCTTTGCTTTTTAAATATTATAAATTAAGGTAATAAAATTCGAGACTCATCGCAATGACATTTTTGATTTATCCGTAAAATTTAAATTCAATGCGCGCTGGGCAGCAGCGAGGAAGGCTGTCGCGCCAGCGTAATCTCCAGCGGCGTCATCGAATTTTGCCGAACCGGAACGCCGGCCAAAACTTCGGTTTTATAACCGGGCGCGCGAATTTCCATCGTATAATTTCCCGGAAACAACAGGCGATCAAAGCGGCCATGAACGGCATCCGAGCGCCGGCATTTGACATAAGAGGCCTCGCAGCCGTTCACGTGAATCTCCGCGGCAAGGGGTTTTCCGGTCAAGCGGTCGCGAACGTGGCCGCTCACGCCGCTGCCGAGCGAGCGCTCGAGCAAAAACATCGCGCCCTTCACATTCTCGCGGGCAATACGCGGAATATCCTCCGGCGCGGCAAAATAAGTCTCGCCGGTTTCGATGATGTAATCCATCGCGCCCAGCTCGCCGTACATCCAGATCGAGCTTTGGCCGACGCGGCCGTTCAGCGGCAAAACATTGTACCCGCCGTTGCCGGAAAGCCGGTCGATTTTCTCCGCGCAGCGCTGGGCGATGTCAAAAATCAATTCCTGATCCGGCGGCCGGTGATAATTGCCCCACGGATAAAGCACGGACTCGCCGTAACTGTGATAAGAAACACCGACGAGAAAATTTTCGCGCCACGCTAAATCACGCAGCGCCTGAATTTCCCTTTCCGAAAACGGGCTGCTGCCGCGATAGAACCAGCTTGCCGGATTGCCGTCGCCGCCCTCCTCCCAATTAAAATCATAATTGCGGTTCAGATCAACGCCGTCGACGAGCGGATCGAAAACGCCGTCGCCATTGTTGTCGCGCAAATTCTTCCGCCACCAGGGAAATTGAAGTTGATTGCGCATGATGTAGTCGTAGCCGTCTGGGTTCACCACCGGCACCAGCCAGATTTCCAAACTATCGACGAGACGGGTATGGCTTTCGCTTTTGCCGTAATTGGTGAGAAGCTCCTCCACAATCGCCGCGCAAATCAAAGCGCCGAGCGGCTCGCGCGCATGATGCACGCCGGTAAACAAAACCGCCGGTTCATCTTCATCACGGTCAGGATGATCGGAAATCCGAATGCCCCAAATCGGCAGCCGCCAGCCGGTGGATTCGCCGATTTTTTCCAGGCGGGCGAGATGCGGATATGCCAGCGCCAGATCGGCAAACCGGCGTTCGAGGGTGTTGAGATGCGGATAAGCGCTTAAGGCACTGGCGCGATTTTCAGATCGAGTGGGGCGTAGGCCGAGCAAGGAGGCGCCAACAAATTTCCTGTCCGACGCATGCCTTGGCGTGGCATCGAGCCAGTTCAACAACGGCCAGAGAGTCGGCGGACTCGGCTCGATGGCGGAAGCATAACCATCATGCAGCGCGGCGGCAGGCTTGTCAGAAAAACGCAGCAGAAGCCAACTGCACACGAACGTCAAACAGAGCCAACTCAACAAACCTCCAGTCTGCAAAAAGCTCAAGGCGAGATCAACGAGGCGACGATGAGAGGGTTGCGTGTTCCGGTTCATCTGGCTGTACCCGTGTCGAAGATGTGATTCAGCCTGTCCGATTGGCGCTCATCTTTGCAAAAAAAGCGTCTCGGCGTTGATTTTTGAAAATTAAACTTACAGGAGAAACCAAGCGTGCATGGATACCTTACAGGCGTAGCCTTTACAGCATGACAACAAGTCCTACAGCCAAACGTCATCCATGAGTTGCGGCAAGAAAAACACAGCGAAAAAGCAGGTACAGACTACAACCGCGTTCAAGAAACGACTGTGGAAAGAAACTACGAAAAACTTTTGAAGAGTGCAAGCTAAAATTTTCATATCACAATTTTTTATCTTGCTTTTGACCTGTTGATGCTGCAAATTGAAACATTGAGCTTTTATGACGCGCTACAGGCTCTTGAAGCAATTCCGCTAAACAAAATTTTCAATTTTTTTTTAAAACGGAAAAACGATGAAACGCATCGGCATTCTTACCGGCGGCGGCGATTGCCCAGGGCTCAACGCCGTCATTCGGGCTGTGGCCAAGACGGCGATGAATGATTACAACGCCACCGTCATCGGCATCGAAGACGGTTTTGAAGGACTCGTCGAAGGCCGCATGCACGAGCTGGAAAACAAACACGTGTCGGGCATTCTCAATCACGGCGGCACGATTCTCGGCACCTCGAACAAAGGCGATCCCTGGCATTATCCCACCGAAGGATTAGACGGCAAAACCGTGATCGTCGATGCGTCGCAAAAGGCGATCAAGAATTACAACCGCTGGGCGCTGGATACGCTGATTGCCATTGGCGGCGACGGCACAATGAACATCAGCCACAAGCTCGCGCAACTTGGCGCCAATGTGATCGGCGTGCCGAAAACCATTGACAATGATCTCGAAGCGACGGATCTCACGTTCGGGCACGACTCGGCGGTTTATGTGGCGACCGAAGCAATCGATCGTTTGCACACGACGGCCTCGTCGCATCATCGCGTCATGGTCATCGAAGTGATGGGCCGTTACGCCGGCTGGATTGCGCTGGCCGCCGGGCTCGCCGGCGGCGCGGATATTATTCTGCTTCCGGAAATTTGTTTTAGTTGGGAGCCGGTTTGCCGCAAAGTTCTCGAGCGCAGCACACACGGCAAACGATTCAGCATTGTCTGTATCGCCGAGGGCACCAAATGTCCCGAAGTCGGAGAAATTGTTAAATCATACGATACCAAACGCACGGACGCCAAACAACTCGGCGGCGTCGGCGAACTCGTCGCGAAAACGATCACCGAGAAAACCGAGCTGGAAACGCGCGTGACGGTGCTCGGCCATTTGCAACGCGGCGGCAGCCCGACGCCGTTTGATAGAATTCTCGCGACAAAATTCGGCGTGCTCGCGTGCAAGCTGGCAGCCGAAGGACAATACGGCATGATGGTCGCGCTGCGCGGGAGTGAAGTGATGCCGGTGACGATCCAAGAGGCGATTTCGCGGCAGAAATTGGTGCCGCCGGATCATCAAATGGTTCTGGCTGCGAAGTCGGTGGGAACGAGTTTTGGGGATGAGTGAGACTGGTTGCCGGATGCTCGATGCTATTCTTCTTCTGAAAGAGAGTCACTCTCCATGCCTTTGGCAAGCTAGTGCAGTGTTACTTTAATTTCGTAGTCTTGCCCCCTAAATTTGTGGGGCATTGTTGCAACCGCTAATGTATTGGCTTCGACAGCGGCCCACAAGGCTACGCCCGTTGGGGGCCGGGACTACAAAAACTATGGTAACAGCGTACTAGCATAACGATTCGATAAAAAATTTACATTAGTTTTTGGCGAGATCAAATTTTTTCCAACGATGAATGACTGGCGCTGCATTAATTTCTTCAATGGAAATGTGCGCCGAATGATGATCGAGAATGATTCGAATGCGGCACTCTTTGGGATAAAACTTATCGAGTTCTTTGAGGATTCGTTGAATCGTTGCTTTGGCCGCGTTGTTCAAACATTCATGCCCGGCTTGCGGCGCATGGTGGCGCGCATGTCGAGCTAAAAGACGGTGACTCCAAATTTCAGCCGCGTAGCCATGTTCTTTGGGTTTCGTACACGCCAGATTAACAACCCAGGCTTTCGCATCATCAGTAATCACGGCGGCTTTCGGGCTGTGGTATTTATCTTTGAGACCGGCTTCGGGGCCCATCGCCAACGCTTTAGCGATGCACTTATAAATCGTCGGACGACTCACACCAAGAGCCGACTGGATATCTGATATTGAAACACCGTATGTCTCGTAATAGATTCTTTAACTTCGGGTGGGATGTAAAGACCTCTTCGCATTTATTATCCTCTTCCATGCTAAACCACAGGTGATTTTTCTTCAGACTTAAACCGGCAAGCTTATTCAAATTCGAAAAAGATTTAAAAATAAATGAATATCATTTCACCCAAACTTCTCCCGCTTCGCCTCCCGAGTCATCAGCGCATTCACCGCTTCTTTCGCATCTTTGTTTTCAAACAACACGCGATAAACTTCTGTCGTGATGGGCATTTCGACGCCGTGTTGCTGCGCGAGCCGATAGGCGGCTTGCGTGGTGCGGACGCCTTCGGCGACCATCATCATCTCGCTGAGAATGTCTTGCAGCTTGCGGCCCTGGCCGATTTGCTCGCCGACGTGACGGTTGCGGCTCTTGCGGCTCATGCAGGTCACAAACAGATCGCCCATGCCGGAGAGGCCGGCAAACGTCATCGGATCAGCGCCGAGCTTTGCGCCGAGCCGGGTGATTTCGACCAAGCCGCGCGTCATGAGGGCGGCTTTGGTGTTATCGCCAAATCCCGCACCGTCGACAATGCCGGCGGCCAGCGCGATGATATTTTTCAACGCGCCGCCCAGCTCGACGCCGATGACATCGTGATGAGTGTAAACGCGAAAATACGGGTTCATAAAAATTTCTTGCACGGCTTTCGCAGCCGCGAGATCATTTCCAGCCGCAACGATGGCCGTCGGGATGTGATGGGCGACTTCGATGGCCAAACTCGGCCCGGAGAGAACCACCACCGGCGTGGATTCACCCAACAACGTTGCAAGAACTTGGCTCATTCGCAACAACGTGTCGGTCTCGATTCCTTTGACGGAACTGATGACAATCGCAGACGGTGACAAAGAACGTACTTGTTGCGCGACGGCGCGCAAACCATGTGACGGCGTGGTCAACAGCAGAAATACGGCCTCGGTCGTGGCTGCTTCAAGATCGGTGGTAAAGCGCAGATTCGATGGCAGCACAATGCCGGGCAGATAATCGGGGCTGTGATGTTGCGCCGTAAGCTCGGCCACCAGTTCGGGCCGCCGCGCCCAAACGGTGACGTCATGCCCATTTTCACACAAAACTTTTGCCAGGGCCGTGCCCCAGCTTCCCGCGCCGATTACGCCGATTCGTGCCATCAGACGATTTCTCCGATCACCCAGCTCGTCTCGCCAATCTCGCTCAAGCGCCGGCGCAATCCATCAACCGCGACCGGGGAGATCACAAAGACCAAGCCAATTCCCAAATTGAACACGTGTCGCATTTCCACTTCTTCAATTTGTCCGTGCTTTTGCAAGAGACGAAACAACGGCGGCCATTCCCAGGCGCGCCAGTCAATTTGTAAACGCAAGCCGTTGCGAAGAAGACGCGCCGTGTTGCCTTCGATGCCGCCGCCGGTGATATGCGAAATGCCGCGCAGTTCGGGAAATTCTGTCGCCAGCCGAATTGGTTTTTGATAGCTGCGATGCGGTTTCAACAACGCCGCGCCGAGTGTTTCGCCAAGCTCGTTTTGATCATGATCGAGCTGCAAGCGTCGCGCTGAAATGACTTTTCTCGCCAACGAGTAGCCGTTGGTGTGCAAACCATCAGAGGCGATGCCGACGAGCACGTCGCCGCGCTGGATGCGGCGGCCATCGAGAATTTTTTCTTTTTCAACGACGCCGACAATCGTGCCGGCGAGATCAAATTCGCCGGATTGATAAATGTCGGGCATTTCTGCGGTTTCGCCGCCGATCAAGGCGCAGCCGGCTTCGCGGCAGGCGGCAGACATGCCTTCCATCAATTCGAGAACGACGTCCGACTCTAATTTTCCAAATGCGAGATAATCGAGAAAGAACAACGGCTGGGCGCCGCCGACCATGATGTCGTTCAAACAATGATGCACGATATCCGCGCCGAGGCCGCGATATTGTCGAAGCTGGTAGGCGAGTTTGATTTTGGTGCCGATGCCATCGACGCTGGCGACCAGCACCGGCTCGCGATATTTTTCCGGCCCGAAACGAAAAAATCCGCCGAACAAACCAATTTCGCGCAAAACGTTTTCATTGAACGTTTGCCGCGCCAGCTCGCCGATTCGCTTTTTAACGCCCTCCCCTTTTTCGCGATCGACGCCGGCGGCTTTGTAATCGAATTTAACGGCCGGCATTGACAGCTCCGGCGCGGTAAATTCGGTTTTCAGCAGGTCGAAATATTTTAAACGGGCTTTTTCAAAGAACGCGATGTGCTCCGGCTGGCGATAATCCGGATAGGTCCAATCATTAAAATAAAATTGCTGAAAACGAAAGCGCAGTTGCACGTCGCCGTAGATGCCGCGTCCGAGATAAATGCGATGATCGTAATTCTTGGTCGTGGCCAGAACGAGCTTCGAAGCCTCGAGATAACCGGGGTCAAAGTTGATTTTGCGCTTGCCGTTTGCGGTGTATCGCGATTCGATCTCCTGCGCGCGCAACTTCCATTCGACCACAGCGCTCGGATCGATCAACCGGCCGATCAGCAGAAACACTTTTTGCAAATCTGCCCCCATTTCTTCGGCGTAATAGTCGCTGTGATTGAATAGGAAAACCGGGCTTTCCATCAGGATATCGCCAAATACCTCCGTCACCACCGCGCGCACGTCGTCGTACGAAACGCTTGGGCTAAACAGGACGGCCATGAACAGCGCGGCAGGCGATGGTGATTTGGGAAGGCCCATAAATCAATTAAGCTGGTTGAGGTCTTCTCGTTTGACTCCGTGAAGCCGATTTTCTTTGCGAGCGGCTTTCCAACTTTCGTTTCCGAGGCTTTAACAGAGCCTCGTCAATTTTCCGATTTGCCTCTCGATCAAAAAAAGCTTCACCGCAACTGGGACACTCCCAATATTGAATGACTGGGGTAGAGAGCGATTCACCACGAATGTCAAATTTATAAACCCCTTTTTTCTTCCGAATGGAAGGAGATTCGCATAATGGACAAACCGTGAATTCCATATTTAACCTCCAGACGTTGATCTTTTGGCGGATACGATGATATAGAACATTTCAATCGGCCCTTGTTGGCGAATGACGCCTTTCGTATAAATCAGCGTCCCGTCGTATGTGAAACTCTCAATGATATACATTTTCTCATCACGTTCTTTTCGCCATTGACTACGAGATTTTTTTGATCGGAGAAATGAAGCATTCAATATCGATTCAAGCGCATCCTCTTGTGTTAATCCATCAACCAGAAGCTCGGTATCAGCTTTGGCCGTAAATACGTAGTGGCCTTGAATGATCAGCCGTTTGATTTTCTTTAATATAAAATCCATGTCACCTCAAAGCCACATCATTTGCCTGATGACTTCACTGTAAGAAAATTAATCCAACAAACAGCGTCAATACCACGACAAAATGCATCACATAAGCCGGATAAATAGAATCGGCTTTCACGACGAGCCATCCGGCCAGCAAGCCCCAGATGAAGGACAACATCGCGCCGCCAACATTCGAGGGGAATCCGACACGATAATGCATCGCGCCGAACACAACGGCTTGCGCGACCACGGCAACCGGCAGCGTAAGATGCGAGCGCGAGAAGGCGACCATCACGCTGCGAAAGATCGTTTCTTCCATCAACGCGCTGAACAAAGCGTAACCGATGCCAACCACAATGAGCACATCAACCGGCCAGTGGCTTGGAACCGGATTCGCGCCGAGGCTTTGCAAATTTTTTGGCAATAAGGCAAAAAGCGCCAAAACCACGGCGGCGAATCCCAAGCCGAGGAAAAAGGCGCGGCCCGTCCATTGCCGGGTTTGACCGGGACCGAAAAAAAGCCCCTTCCAGCTTTCGCCGCTAATAAAGAAGAGGCCGATCAAGCCGGTCAAGACAAAAATATTCGAATAGGGATAGGCGATACCAAGCTCATTGATGATGAACATCAACAGGCAAAAGACAAAAACGACGCGGGCCAAACCCATTGCCGCTCGCCAACTCGGTAAAACGATACCGAACAAAGTGAGAACGCTGAGGCCAACCGTCGCCCACAGCGGTTGTCCGAAAATAAAATAGGCCGCCACAGCCACCGCTGGGCCGGCAAGCGCAACCAGATTTTTCATATTGAGGCCAAAGAGAAAGAACTTTTCGCTGCAAACAGTTGATAAGGAACAATTAAAAAAATATTCAACCCGGTGAATAAAAGCAAGAGAAAAATCCGGGTTGAATACAATTACATTGATGGATTTACGCCTTAGGTTTTCCGCTGCTGGCCATTTCTTCAAACAACGCGTCAAATTCGGCAATGCGGTTTTTCCAGTCGAATTGGGCCATGGCCTGGGCAATCTCGGCGCGGGTGTCGTTCAACTGGCGATACTCGCGCAACAACCGGCGCAGCTTGTTTGCCAACTCTTCTTCATTGGCGTATAAAAATTGTTCGTGAAATTTTTTCGGCAGAATTTCCGGATAGCTCAAGCGCTTGGGCAGCAAAGGCAGTGTGTGGCAATACATGGCTTCAATAATGGCAAAGCCGAAATTTTCTTGAATGGCGGTGGAGACGACGATATCCGACATCGCCAGATAGCGGGCAAAGTCGTACACACTTTCCGCATAGCCGAATTGCCGGATGCGGGGGCCGAGCTTCTCGCGCGCTTCGATAAATTCTTTCGGATGAACTTGAAAATTTTCGCCGAGCAGAAGCAGCTCGAAGTCGAACCTCTCGGCGTCGAGCTGATACATCTGTTTGAAAAAAACCTCAGGCTGTTTGTCGAATTCCCAGCGGTGATTCCACAGAATGATCGGCTTGGGATTATCCAGCACCGGACGGCGGCGAAATCCCGAAAAATCGAGGCCCATATAAATGACTTGCGATTTCGCCAACACTTGCTGATGCGCCTGTTCCGGGACAAATTCGGGAATGTCGTTGATAAATTGCTTGAGGGCATAATCAAACTCCTGCAACTGATATTGCGAGTTGAACAAACAACGATCGGCGGCCAAAGCCGAAACCAAATTCACGAAACCGAAATTCAATTCGGGCTTCTCCCCTTCCGGCGTCGGATAAGTGAGCTGATTTTCGTGCAAGAAAAAAATCGCCGGACAGGTAAAGCGGGAGAGGGCTTTGAGATCGGCGAGGTTAATGAGATCGGTGGCGACGATTAAGTCGCACTGCCGCAGCGCGGCGCCATATTCTTCGGCGATATACAAGGCGGCGCTGCGCAATCGCCATTTCCAAAACCGCGAGGGCAGCGTGATCGGCGTGATGTCGTGACTGCTGTATTTGATCAAGCCGTCGAGAAAACTTTTGTGCGAGCCGCCATAAAACGACTCGACAAAAATGATGTTCATCTTTGCGTCTCCTTTTTTCTAAAAGAGAATCCGTTGGGGATTGGAATAAACCACCGCGGTGTCGCCGCGCAAAAAGCCGGCGAGGGTTAGGCCGGCTTCCTCGGCCAATTCAACCGCCAGCGACGAAGCTGCGCTGATTCCGGCCACGAAAGCAATGCCGCCGATCAAAGCCTTTTGGACCAATTCGAAGCTCAATCGGCCACTGACCAATAAACCAAAATTTTCAAGAGAAAGTTCATTTTGCCGCATCGCCCAACCGAGAATTTTATCAACGGCATTATGCCGGCCAATATCTTCGCGCACAGCAATGATTTCTCCCGAGGGCGTGAAAAAAGCCGCCGCATGCAAGCCGCCGGTGCTGGTGAATGTCGTTTGGGATTGGCGCAGTTTATCCGGCAGGGTTTGCAAAATTTGAAAAGGAATTTGCCACCGGCTTGATGGAGGCTGGGCTTGCACGCGCACGCGATCAATCGAGGCGCGGCCGCAAATGCCGCAGCTCGAGCTGGCAAAAATATGCCGCTGCCAGCCGGAAATTTCTGCTTCGGAAATCGACGGCAACCGGCAATTGATCACGTTGGGAATTTCGAGACCCAACTCGTCACGCGCATGCTCCACGAGCAAATTGCAAGTTGCAAATTGCAAAGAAGAAGATTTTTTTGCGTTTCGCGCTTCGTCCTTTATTTTTTGCCCTTTGACATTTTCTTTTTGCAAAATGCCTTCGGTGAGCAAAAACCCACGGGCGAGATCAAAGTCGTGGCCGGGCGTGCGCATCACCACGGCAAGCGGAATGTTGTTGAGACGAATCTCCAGCGGCTCTTCGACGGCGAGCGTATCGGTGGCATCGTCAAGAATGCCGGACTCAGACACGCGCGTGATGGGAAACTGCTTGATGCCATCTTTCATTCGAGTTGTTTCTCCGGATCGACCCTAAAAATATGACATAAAAGGCGGCTTTGTCAAGCATTTTGTGAATTTTCGGGCGTGAAATCGAAAACGCAAATTCGATTCGCGTTCGTCTCAAGTTCGCTCTTTAAAAGAAAAGCGGCGCAGAAAATTTTCGGTGTCCTCGTCGGTGAGATCGTTCATCGGCGGGGAAAGCGCTTCGTCGGGCGGCTCGCGCCGGAGCGGCAGTTTCGCGCCCAGCAAATTTTGCGCGGCTTGCAAAACTTGTTGCACGGTGACATTTGCACAACTATGCTTTTCTCCGCGCACGGCGACAAATTTTTTCCCAATCGGTTTCCATTCGTTCGGATCGGTGGGGCCGAAGATCGCCACCAGCGGCGCGCCGACCGCGGCGGCGAGATGCATCACGCCGGTATCGTTGCAAATGAAAATATTGGCATGCGCCAGAATCGCCGCGAGCTGGCGAAGGGAAAGTCCATGAACGACAAGCGGATTGAACGACAAGCGCCGGCATAAATTGACGCCGAGTTCATTCTCGTGCGGGCCCCAGGTTAAAACGATCCGCACCTCAAATTGGCGATGCAACGCATTGGCCAGCTCGGCAAACTTTTCCACCGGCCAGCGATTGTGAATTTTTCCGGCGCCGGGATGCATGGCAACCAGGACGTCTTTTTCGCCGATGCCGTGCCGGCGCAACAAATGACTGGCAAAAAGTTTCTCCTGCGCGGTCAGCGTCATCACTTCGCTGCGGTCATCGGTGTCTATTCCCAAATGCCGCACGATGTCAAGATTGCGTTCGCTTTGCGGTTTGATTTGTGTAAAATAACGCGCCACGAGATTATAAAAAAAATTTCTTTTGCAGCCGGGAAACAGGCGATGCTCGCTGCCGAGAATGTAACGCGCGCCGGAAAAATAAGCCAAAAGATCGCTGGTTAAAGAATGCGAAACGGTGTTGAGAACGATCGTCAAATCCCAACCGCGACGCAGCCCGCGCAGCAAACGCCAAATTTTCACCGGCGTCCATCCCAACAGCTTTTCCGGAATCACGAGCACATCGTTGAGATATTGATTGTTGGAGGCCAATTCCGCCGTATACCCGCGCGCGATCACCGCAATATGCGCTTGCGGAAAGAATTGGCGCAAGGCGCGAAACACCGGCGTTGACAGCAAAAAATCGCCGAGCTGATCGTGCTGGCGAACGATCAGAATCCGGCGAATCGCATACAGATTGATGAGATTCGGCGAAACGACGCCGCGATCGAGCCATTTCTCGAAAAGACGCAACCAGTTTCTTTTAAAAGCTTGCTCGACTGTATTCCAAAATTTCAAAGCGTCTTTCTCCCTTTTTCAACTTCTCGCTGAAACAGATTTTCCAGTTGATCGATCATGCGTTCTAAAGTAAATTTCTCGGCGACGCGCCGGCGGGCGGCGTATCCGAATTGTTGGCGCAAAGCCGGATTTTTTAGCAAATCAATCGCGCGCCTGGCCAAGGCTTCAGAATCGCCGGGCGGCACGAGGTAACCGGTTTGGCCGTCGACGATAATTTCCGGCATGCTGCTGGTGTCCGTGCTAATCGCCGGCTTGCCGGCGGCCATCGCTTCGATGAGGACGATGCCAAATCCTTCCCACAACGACGGCAGGAGCAAAATATCGATGGCATGCATCACGCCGGGGACATCATCCAAAAAACCGGGGAGCAGAACCGCGTCGCCCCACTGCTGCCTTTTTACTTCACTTTCGATCATTTCGCGTAACGGGCCGCGACCGACCAAAACCAGCCGCGCTTCGGGGACTTCGCTTTTGATATGCGCAAACGCCGCGAGCAGCACGCGAATGCCTTTCCGCTCATCGAGTTGCCCGACGAAGCCGAGCAACGGCTCATCCGCTTTGATGTTCCATTTTGAACGCCACGGGCTGGCGTTCGATTGTGAAAAAGGTTGAACGTCAATGCCGTTGTAAATAACTTCGATTCTTTCGGGATTCAACCAGGGCGCGTCGCGCATCAAGGCGCGTTTAGTTGCCTGCGAATTGGCAATCAATTTCGTTGCCAAAACATTGTACGCGAAGCGATAGCGCCAGCGATTCTTCAACGGATAATCGATGCCGCGCCGCGGAATAACGACCGGCACGCCGGCAATTTTCGCCGCAATGCCGCCGAGCCGTAATTCTTTGTCCATGTTGGTGAGCACCACGTCGACGCCCTCGCGCTTCATGAATCGCGCCAGTTGAAAAATCGTCACCGGATTAAAGTCGCCGGAAAATTTGATCGACTCAACCGGTATGCCTTGCGCGCCGGCGCGTCGGCCAACTTCAGTCTCCGGCCGGCAACACAGCCAAACGCGATGCCCGCGTTCCTGCAAGGCGCGCAGCGTTCGCAGCATCCAGATTTCTCCGCCACCGAACATTTGGATGCTATTGATGAAGAGAATGTTCATCTGGATGCTGGATGCTGGTTGTTCGTCACTCGCTATTGATGGTCGCTATTTACGTTTTACGAATCACGTTTTACTATTCAACAGGCCATGAATCCTTTGAACCACCTGTCTTGCGTCGTGCATTTTTTCAACCCATTCGCGTCCGTATAGCCCTAATCTTTGCCGCTTTTCAGGATGTTGGCACAATTCAATCAACTGTTCACGAAGATTATTGGCGTTCACTTCGACGAAAGGATGATCGGGATATTTATTTGCAAAACCGGCGACGAGGGCGGTGCAGGCACAAATTCCCATTGCCAGCGCTTCAATCGCGTTGATGCCGTAGCCCAGCTCGCCGATCTGGTCGATGAATATATCACATCCGGCTTTCCGGCGCAAGGCGTCGTGATGCGGCAAACCTTCGATCAGCTCGAGATCAATGGGAAGTTCGTTCGACAAACTTTTTATTGCGGCGATAATTGTATCGCTGCCTTTCGCCGCGCGATTCGTCGGCGCGTGGCCGATCACAATGCGATCATTCTGACGCTTGGGCGCAGGTGAAAAACGGCGAACATCGAGCGGAAAAAAAACGTGTTGGAGGTGCGGATGCAAAGCGAGATGGTCAAATTCGAGAGTCAGATTCAAATCGGAGATTTCGTCGATGGGCGGAATGACGCCGCGAGTGCGAAGATCGGAGCCGGTATAAAGGCAAATGATTCGCTTGCCGCGCTTTTTCACTTCACGCAGCGTTCTGCCGTCGCGAAAAAACTCCAGTCCGCCTTCCAATTGATACAGATCAAAATTCCAAAAATCAACCTCCGCCATCACGGGCGCGATTTTTTTTTGCCAAAGCGATTCGCGAAACCTCACGAGCCATTTCTCTGCCACCGAATGCGGCGTCCACGCCGGCGGAATTTTCGCCGGAATATGGCGGCGATTGGCAACCTGTAAACGCTGCGGATTTGAAAAAAGCTTTTTGGCCCACCGCGTGCCGATAAAATCCAAAAAAGGCAAATCAAGACAAAGATCTTCTTCATAACCGCGCGGATCGCGGCCTAGCGTGATCAAACGGCTCTCGAAACCCAATTCTCTTTCGGCGCGAACAAGGGTGATGGGGACACCGGAGGTGTTGAATGGCGCCAGATGGAGGATGCGGCAGATGGAGGGCATATTCGAATTGAACAACTTTGACGTATTTTTCTTACAATCATTTCAAGCGATAACTGAGCGATTATAATACCGCTCTCATATTTTAAAAAATTCAGAATTGAGCGGTATTGCGAAAAATATACTGATCAGCAGAAAAATACATATCCAGAAAAGCCGACACAAAAGTATTTTCAATGCTAGAATTCAACAAAATCACGATACCTAAATCGTGTTCCGGCAGAAAGGCGATTTGAGAAACATAGCCGCGGACGCCGCCACTGTGGAAAACCATTTTGGTTCCGGCGTAATCAAATATCCGCCAGCCGAGGCCATAATAAGCATGGCGGGCGCGGCCGCTCAAATGATACCGCCGCAGCTCGCGCCGTGTTTTGACGACGGGCGTGCTCACCTCTTCGATGACTTTCGGTGAAACGATTTTCGGCGTGCCGCCGAGCAAGGCGCGCAGCCATTGCGCCATATCGGAAATGCTGGCGTTGATGCCGGCTGCGGGCGCCACGGCGTAATAGCCGGGCGTCACTTCCGCCCGCCTCCATTCGCCGCGGCGCTGAATGTGCGGCGAGGCGTGATTTGGGTTGGTGAGTAGCGCTTCGCGGGTTAATGAGGCGTTTGTCATTTTCAACGGCGTAAATAGACGTGTCTTGATCAAGGTTTCATAATCGGTTTCAGTTCTAACCTTGAGAATCTTGCCGATCAGACTAAAAATAACATTTTGATAGTTGTAACTTTGCCCCACCGGCCAAACACACGGAACGCTTTGCAATTGCGCAAGGATGTTATTAAACGGAACGTTCGCTTCGACAAGATTGTCGTAGGAATGCGACGGCAAACCCGAGGTATGGCTCAAAACATGACGGATGGTTAGATTTTGCGTATGCGCTTCGCTCTTCAAAGCGAATTCCGGCAAATATTTGATGATCTTATCATCCCACTGCAAAATTCCGTCTTGAACCAGAAGTCCCGTAAGAATGGCGGCAAAACCCTTGGAAAGCGAGGCGACGCGAAAAACGGTGTGCGGGGTAATAGGTTCGGAACGGCCAATTTCGCGCACGCCAAAACATTTCATGTAGACGATTGAATCGCCTTGCACGATAGCGAGGGCAGCGCCGGGCGCGCCCAATTCGGCCAATTTTTGCTCGACAAACTGATCATAAGTTTTGACAACATGATTAAGATGCAAAAGCGGCGCTGAAGAAATTTGCGCGTGAAGCGTGGTTGCGCCAAAACAAAAAACACATAGCAGAAACTTAAAAGTTTTCATCACCTGAAGCTTGTTCTCCGTTATTCCTATCCACAATTCATTTCTTAAAATTCCAGCGACATCGTATCACGAAAAACACCTTGCGCGCCAAAGCTTTCTTTAAAGCGGCCCAAGCCCCAATTCGGCTGCATGTTCACCGTAAAAATGCCGAAATCGAGAAAACGAAAACCCTGCGCGATGCACCATTGAAAAACTTCGTAAAAAAGCAAATTCACGCCGCGATAGCGCTGAAAGTCATCGCGATGGCTGATGTAAAATGCCAGGGCCGCGCGCGGATTGCATGCAAACATCACGATGCCGGCGATCATGCCGTTTTCCGCGTAGGCCGCAAAAAACCGGATGCGCTCGGGAAACATTTGCCGAAGCCGCAGCAGCTCTTCGAGGGAATGCGCCGGCTGCACATTGTGGCGCAGGCGCAAATTTTTTTTCAAAATTTCATAAAATGCAGGAAGATCGTCGCTTTCCCGAATTTGGACGGCGAGTTTTTGCGCGCGGCGCGCGGCGCGGCGCGATTCCGGCGAAAACAAATCGAGCGCGCGATCAGCCGGCACATCCAGCGGCACGACGCTGGAAACTTCACGCTTGCGATAACGAAAGCCGTGCTGGTATAAAATGAAATCAAGGTAATTGCTCGGACGAGTGAGATAAATCTGCGGCGGCAAGGTGACTTCCGCGCCGGCATAGCCGCGCTCGCGGCAATACGCGAAAAAATGCGTGACCAAACGCTCGGCATCGCGAAGCGAAAGATCGGCGTTTACGACGAAACTGCCGAACGAGGCGCCGGGATGCGACCGCAAAATCCGCGAGGCCTCTCCGGCTCGCGTTGCCGCCGGCAAAACCGCGAGAAGCTTGCCCTCTTTAAAAAAAAGCAGCGAGTCATCGTTGAATCGCTGCGGAGGATGGTAGGATAAAAAGGCGCGCGTATGAAACAGCGTGCCGTTATTCGATTGCCAGACAAAATTATCCCACTGCTCAGCATGGCTCGGCGAAAACGGAACGACACGCAAAGCCGATGCTTCGTTCGCGGCCATTACCGTTTGCCCATCAATTTAACCATGATCGCTTTTTGAATATGCAGGCGATTTTCCGCCTGATCGAAGATGATGGACTGCGGGCTTTCCATCACCTCGTCGGTGACTTCTTCACCGCGATGCGCCGGCAAACAGTGCATGAATTTCGCGCCGGGCGCGGCCAGCTTCATCAACGCGCCGTCGATGCAATAGCTTTTGAAAATTTTTCGGCGCATTTCGGCTTCGGCTTCCTGCCCCATGCTCGCCCACACATCGGTGTAAAGAATGTGTGCGCCTTTCGCCGCTTGCGCCGGTTCGCGATAAATCTCGACGCGGCCGACGTTTGATTCGTTTGCCGTCTCGACCATTTTCTTGTCCGGCTCGTAACCTTCGGGACAGGCAATGCGAAACGTGAACGGAATCTTCATCGCCATCGTCACCCACGAGTTCACAACGTTGTTGCCGTCGCCGAGGTAAGCGACGATGAGATCATTGAAATTTTTGTCCCGTCTTTCCTTAAATAGCTTTTCCAAGGAAGGGCGGGACTCGAGAATCGTCATCATATCGCCCAAAATCTGGCAGGGATGCAGCAAATCAGTGAGGCCGTTGATCACCGGCACGCTGGCATGTTCGGCCAAGCCGACGATATCTTCGTGGCCGAACAAACGCGCCATAATGCCGTCGACATAGCGCGACAGCACACGCGCGACATCGGGGACGGACTCACGTTTGCCGAGGCCGATTTCATTGGGCGAAAGATACAACGCATGGCCGCCGAGCTGAAACATGCCGACCTCGAACGAGACGCGCGTTCGCGTCGAAGGTTTCGCGAAAATCATGCCGAGAGTTTTGCCCTTCAAATATTCGTGCGGCTCGCCGCGCTGCTGTTTGGCCTTCAATTCTTTGGCGGATTCAAACAGCGACCAAACTTCGTCTTGAGTCAAATCGGCAATATCGAGAAAATCTTTTTTCATCTTCAAAATCCTCGTCACGAAACTACAAAATATACCGGCTCAAATCTTCGTCTTTGACGATTTCTTCCAATCGCTTCCGCACGAACTCGGCGGTGATTTCTATTTTCTCGATTTTCTCGTCGGGCGTTTCAAAAAGGATGTCTTCGAGAAGCGTCGTCATCACCGTGTGCAAACGGCGCGCGCCGATGTTCTCCGTGCGCTCGTTCACTTCAAAAGCTATCTTGGCGATTTCACGAATGGCCTCCGGCGTGAATATGATTTCCACGCCTTCCGTTGCCAGCAAGGCGGAATATTGTTTGATCAGCGCATTTTGCGGCTCGGTAAGAATACGCACGAAATCATCGGTGGTGAGACTGTTCAACTCAACACGAATCGGAAAACGGCCTTGCAGCTCGGGAATCAAATCCGACGGCTTGGAAACGTGAAACGCGCCGCTGGCGATAAACAGCACATGATCGCTTTTGACCATACCGTACTTGGTGAAGACATTCGTGCCTTCCACCACCGGCAGCAAATCGCGCTGCACGCCTTCGCGGGAAACATCCGGCCCGCCCTGGCTTTTCTCTCCGGCGATTTTGTCGATTTCATCCAGAAAAACGATGCCAGAATTTTCGACGCGCAAAATCGCTTCCTTGACCACTTGCTCCATGTCGATGAGTTTCTGCGCCTCTTCCTGCGTAATATATTTTCGCGCCTCGGCCACCGTCATCTTCCGGCGTTTCATCTTCTTCGGAAAAATGTTGCCCATCAAATCCTGCAAGTTGACGCCCAGCTCTTCGACGCCGATCGGCGAGATCACTTGCATCATCGGCATATCCTGGGCCGGAACGTCCATCTCGACATAACGCTCTTCAAGCTTGCTTTCCATCAATTGTTGGCGCATTTTTTCGCGCGTGCGGCGATGCCGCTCTTCCAGCTCGAACGCATCAGGCAGGCTCACGGCTTTTTGCGCAGCAGACTTGTCTTCGTCTTCGCCTTCGGGGCCGGCGCTTTCGCTGCGGCGCGGTTTCGGCGGCGGAAATAAAATATCCAAAAGCCGGTCGTTCGCTATCTGCTCGGCTTGTTCCTGCACTGACGCCGTCTTTTCGGAGCGCACCATCGACACCGAAAGATCGGTCAAATCACGAATGATCGACTCGACGTCGCGACCGACGTAACCGACTTCGGTGAATTTTGAAGCTTCGACTTTGATAAACGGGGCGTTGGCCAGCCGCGACAATCGCCGCGCTATTTCGGTTTTGCCGACGCCGGTAGGCCCGATGAGAATAATGTTGTTGGGCATGATTTCTTCGCGCAAGCCTTCGCCAACACGCTGCCGGCGCCAGCGATTGCGCAGCGCAATCGCGACCGAGCGCTTGGCGTTGTCCTGCCCTATCACGTATTTATCCAACTCCGCCACGATCTCGCGCGGCTTTAGTTTTGCCATTTCATCCATTATTTTTCAACTCTTCAATGACAAGATTCTTGTTCGTATAAATGCAAATGTCGGCAGTGATGGCCATGGCTTCTTCGACGATCTGCCGCGCCGTCAAATTTGAATAACGCACCAGCGCCCGCGCCGACGCCATCGCGAAACCGCCGCCGGAACCGATGGCAATAATGCCGTTATCCGGCTCGATCACATCGCCCGTGCCCGAAATGACAAAACACTTTTCTCTATCCATCACCACCAACTGCGCTTCCAGCCGGCGCAAATAGCGATCGGTGCGCCATTCCTTCGCCAGCTCCACCGAGGCGCGGCTGAGATTGCCGCGATATTGCTCCAGGCGCTGTTCGAATTTTTCAAACAACGCGAACGCATCCGCCGCCGCGCCGGCAAAGCCGATAATGACGGTATCTTTATAAAGTTTTCTGACTTTGCGGGCGTTCATTTTCAGAACCGTCTCGCCGTAGGTCACCTGGCCGTCGCCGGCCATCGCACAAGCGCCGTTGTGCCGCACGCCGAGAATTGTGGTGGCGTGAATGGGAGGGAACATGTTGTAAGATTGTCTTTGCATTAATGTCGTTTCTCTATAATTCATGAAAAATTAACCAACGGATATTTTTAGTTGTGTTAAAAAACTATGCCGCCAATCAGCATTATCCGTTGGCCATTCCTTTTTGCCAACGAACCTCAAATTTCTTTTCGCAAGCGGGACACCGGAATGTTCATTTGCTCGCGATATTTCGCCACCGTGCGGCGGGCAACGTTGTAACCTTGTTCTTTTAGCTTCGCGGCGATGGTTTGGTCGTTCAGCGGGTCTTTTTTATCCTCCACATCGATCATTTTCTTGATCAAATCCTTGATCATGCGATTCGACACGTCCTCCCCGTCATCGCTCTTGATCGCCTCGCTGAAAAAATATTTCAATTCGAAAACGCCATGCTCGGTTTGCACGTATTTGCCGTTCGTCACACGCGAGACGGTGGAAATATCCATGCCGATCTCCTCGGCAATATCCTTCAGAATCATCGGTTTGATAAAGTCTTTGCCGCCATCAAAAAATTCGCGCTGCTTTTGAATAATGGTCTCCATCACCTTTAAAATCGTCAACCGGCGTTGATGAATCGAATTGATCAGCCAGCGCGCCGATTCCAAACGTTTTTTGACGAACTCTTTCGCCTCTTTGTTCTGCTGCTGCGCGCCGGCTTTTTGCAGCAAAATATTCTTGTAGCGATTGTTAATGCGCAAATGCGGGATGTTCGAGTCATTCAAAAAAATGTTGAACTCCTCGCCGTCGCGCTCCACCGTGATGTCGGGAATGACGACGTTTTCGTGGTAGGAGAAATACCCCTCGCCAGGCTTGGGATTGAGACGCGTAACCTCCTCTATCGCTTCCTTGATCTGTTCAAGCGTAATGTTCAATTTCTTGGCGATTTTCTCGTAACGCTTGTTTTTGAAATCATCAAAATCATCGCGGATGATCGCAATCGCCAGCTCGTGGCGCGGCTCTTTTTCTTCGAGCTGAATCAGCAGGCATTCCTGCAGATGGCGCGCGGCGATTCCCACCGGCTCGAAATGTTGAATGACCTTCAGCACCTTCTCGACTTCTTCCATGCCGACGCCGAGATTTTGGGCGATGAGATCGACGGAGCAGGAGAGATAACCATCTTCATTGATGTTCCAAATAATATACTCGCCGATCATCACCTGCTCTTCATCCAATTTTTGCATGTGCAACTGATTGAGCAAATTCTCCTGCAAAGTCTCTTTGGCAACTTCCGGGCGCTCGAATTGCTCGGCGCTGTCATCGCGCGGCGCGCGGTATTCATAATTTTCCTCATCGCCGACAATGGCTTCCCAATCGATTTCGTCCTTTTCGACAACCTCGACCTCCTCCTCTTTTTCCTCCTTAAGCTCGCCGTTCTTATCTTCCTCTTTCAGCTCGAGCTCCATTTCCTGCTCCTCGTCTTCGAGCTGTTCCTGTTCCAAATCCATTTCATCGATTTGCTCGAGCAGCGGATTGGTCTCCAGCTCCATCTTGATTTTTTGCTCGAGCATGAGAACCGGCAACTGCAATAAAGAAGAAAGCAACACCTGCTGCGGCGATTGCTTGAGCGTTTGACTGAGCCGTTGACTGATATTGACCATGATTCAATGTCCTCTATTCAGCGATCCAACCGGAATTTATCTCCTAAATACAGCTTTCGCGCTTCCGGGTCGTTGGCGAGAAATTCGGCGGTGCCGGATTTCAGCACCGTGCCGTCGTACAACAAATACGCCCGCTCGGTAATCGACAGCGTCTCGTGCACGTTGTGATCCGTAATCAACACGCCGATGCCGCGCTGCTTCAAACCCTTGACAATGCCCTGAATGTCTTCCACCGCAATCGGATCGACGCCGGCGAAAGGTTCGTCGAGCAAAATGAATTTCGGCTTCGTCACCAGGGCGCGTGTAATCTCGACGCGGCGGCGCTCGCCGCCCGAAAGTGTGTACGCGTAATTTTTTGCAAGATGCGCAATGTTCAACTCGTCCAAAAGCTCTTCCAGCCGGCGGTGCCGCTCCGACGAGGAGATCGGCAGGGTTTCGAGAATCGCCAGCAAATTTTGCTCGACGGTGAGCCGGCGAAAGATGCTCGGCTCTTGCGAGAGATAACCGACGCCGAGCCGCGCGCGTTTGTACATCGGCAAATTCGTGATGTCGTAATTGCCCAGGAAAATGCGGCCATCGGTCGGGCGCACCATCCCGGTGATCATGTAAAACGTCGTCGTCTTCCCCGCCCCGTTCGGGCCGAGCAAGCCCACGATTTCCCCCTGCCGGACTTCAATCGACACGCGATTCACCACCGTGCGCTTGCTGTAAACTTTCACCAGCTCTTCCGACCGCAAGGCGCCATTTTTCGTCGAGGCCATCGCCACGCGCTCTTGTGACGGGTTTGTTATAAGTTCAGATTCGGCAGTTTGTAATTGCATTTATCTAATATGAGCGATTCCTCAGAAAAATGCAAGTCTTTAATCTGCGTCTACAAAAATTATTTTTCATTTAAATTTTTATTCTTCACTTTTCTGCTTTTAAATTTTTCAGATAGCTTAAAATTCAAACTTCGCTTGAACATCGCGCTAGAGGGCGTGATTATTTCTCCGCCGTTCCCGCCGGCCAAAACCTTCCCGTCAAAGAACCGGGATCGCTTTCGATGATCACGCACTTCAAAACTTGATTGACAACGAACGCTGCCTTCTACTTTCGATCTGCGGAAATCACTCTTGTTTGCACCCTTTTTGCATGCGCCAACTCAAATTCGTCTCTATGCCTGTTGGCTTCCTCGATGCTGCGAAATTTGAAAATTCCACTCGGATACTTGATGGGACTCAGTTGATTGGCAAACCGCCAAAGCGCCGCAACTTGCTTGTAATACGCCGCATCCGGGTGAAAATTCCACAAGGCCTTGTCAGCTTCCTCAAAGGTTTTGTATTTGTAAATCGGCATAATCTCTTCTGCAATGTTAAAGTCATTCTCCGCCGGGCAGGTTTGCTCTTTTCGCTTCAATCAGTTCTCGCAAAAATACTGCGTCAATTTTGTCCTTATCGCGAAGTGTGTCCCTTTTGAGTTGATACAAAGTTTCTGGCGTCGCAATCTTAATCTTAATGCCGTTATAGTCGATGATCTCATATTTCAAACTATCATACGTTGCCACTTCTCCTAACCGCGCCATAATATCGATGTAAAACCCGCTTGGCGTTCCGTACCGAATAACCGGATAGTCGTTTAACTCATTAAGCGTAATTTCTTCGATGGACGGATCTTTGTAAATCGAATGGAGCGCCTCTCTTAATTTACCAATATTTTCAGGAAAGATATTGACGAAAACATCCACGTCACGGGTCAACCGTTGCATGCCGTGCAGAATAACCGCAACGCCACCAATCAAAATGTAATCGACTTCATATTTTTCCAAGGCTTCGAAAACCTTAATAAAATCTTCAAATTGATCTTCCATAAAACTTTCTGTTGAGTTGCTATCTTGAATATAGTTCAAAATTCAATACTTGCAACCACTCCAATCACTTGCTCGGACTTTCTTCCTTTGTTCCCACCGGCCAGAAACGGCCTGTTGAAGAACCAGGATCGCTTTCGATGATCACGCGTTTCAAAGCTTGCTTGTCCACGAAGAGCGTGATCTTGTCGCCTTGCACGCGCACCTTGCCCTGCTCTTTGCCTTCCTCGATCACATGATAAACGCTCGTCGCCGTGCCTTCGACCACAACTTTTTCGACTTTTTCATCGCGCAGCAACATCGTAATCTGCTGGCCGGAAAGTGTGTTGAGGCGTTTCCCGACTTTCAGCGTATCAATAGTCGAAGTGACTTCAGCGCTGTCGACGACATGCATACGCGCCAACTTCTGGCCGTCGAGAAAAAGATCGATGCGCTTGCCGGTCAGCTTATCATTCTCCTGCCACGCGACCGGATCGAGACGCAATTCCAAACGTTCGCCGTCACGGAAGTATTCCGCTTCGCCGCATTCCGCGCGGGTGTTGCTGCGGGTGATTTTCACTTGCCGCGAAACTTTTGCGCGCTTGCCGCCGTCAAAAAGCTCGATGCGCTCGCCGGTAATCCGCAGGGTTTCTTGATTCAGCGAATCATGCTCGACCAGCACCGGCTTGATCGTGGCGTCGGTATACTCTGTCTCGCGCAGGTACGTGAGATGGCCGCAGGTAAGCCGCAAGCGCCGTTCGCTGTTGGTGAGCACGACGTTGCTGTCGGCAACCGCCATTTTGCTTTTTTGAAAATAGGTGAGGAATCTGGCGCGCAGCTCGCTAGGCCCGTCTCCAAGCACGACATTGCCCACGGCGCGCTGCTCTTTGCGATCCTCAAAATTCGTCACCTCATTCGCCCGCAGCCAACGCTGGCCGTCGCGCATGCGCACATTGCCGGAGAAAATCGTTTTCTTTTCCGCAGGAATTTCGCGGGCGAAATCACAGGTCATGATCGCGCTATCCTGCGCAAACGCGACATTGCCGATCAGCTCGCGAATGAGGCGGCCGTTTTGCTCATAACTCACGGCCGAATCGGCATGAACCAATCGCAATTTTCCCGCGGATTCGCTTTGCGCCAACAGCGTGCCGGCAAGGAAAAACGGCAGCAAAAGCGCGAGACTCGTTTTCACTGTTGAACTCCTTGTTCCGGCGCTTGCTTTTTCTCATTTCGATCTGCCGACGAATCCGCAACGGTTGCGCCGCTGCGATTCTCTCCCCCGCCGATGAGGTCAACTCTTTTTTGCGAGACGCCCGAAGGTTTGCCGATCGACCAATGCTTCAAGCTCTGATCGGATTGAAAACCCTTCCCGCGCAGCGTATCGTTCTGCGCCGTCGTAATCGTGACAAAATCATTCGAGACGATTTTCTGCCGCAAATTATCCCAACGCAAGCGCTGCGTGCGCACCGTCATGCCGCTGTCCGAAACCACGACGACATTGTCCATGGCCTCGACATCGTTGCTCTCTTCGTGCAGCACGCCGCGTTCGGCCACTAAATTCGAGGTGTGTTGGCCGGCGGTATTGTAAAAATCCACAATGATGCCGCCGTCAAATTTGACTTCGCGCCGCTTCGAATATTTCTCCATGTGTGAATATTGCAGGATGGCCGAGGTGCGGCCATTGCTGGTCACGGTGATGCGGCTGTTCCAACCCTCCTGATCGGGCCCGTCATAATTCTGCGGCGTCATCGTCTGCTGCTCTTGCGAGCGGCAGCCGAGCCACAAAACGGCGAAACTCAAATATAAAACTTTTTTGAATAGATGCAGCATTTGTGAAAAGAATTTAACGAATACCCGCCTTGAGCAAATCGTGCAAATGCGCCATGCCTTTGGGGCGATGCTCGGCGTCAACGATCACCATCTGCATGATGTCGTGCTCTTCCATGATTTCGAGCACCTGTGCAGCGAGTGTGCCGACATGAACCGTCTTCGGCTCGCGCGTCATGATGTCGGCCGCCGCCAAATCATCCAACGAACGGCGATTTTTCAGCAAGCGCCGCAAATCACCGTCGGTGATAATCCCGGCCAGCTTGCCGTCCGCCGCCAAAACACAGGTGCCGCCAAAACGTTTGCGGGTGATTTCAAAAATGACTTCGTCGATTGTCGCATTTTCACCGACCGTTGCAAGCTTATCGCCGCTATACATAATATCATCGATTCGCAAAAAAAGTTTCTTGCCGAGCGCGCCGGCCGGATGGCGCAGGGCAAAGTCTTCACGGCTGAAATGGCGTTTTTCAACCAAAGCGACCGCCAACGCATCGCCCATTGCCAGCGCCGCCGTCGTGCTCGCCGTCGGCGCCAGATCGTGCGGACACGCTTCTTTGTCAACGCTGATGTCGAGGACGACTTCCGCCCGCTCGGCCAGCGGCGAATGATGATTGCCGGTCATGGCGATGATCGGCGTTTCCAATCTTTTTAAAATTGGAATGAGCGCGTAAAACTCTTCCGTGCTGCCGCTTTTGGAAATGCAAATCACCACATCGCCGGGCATCACCATGCCGAGATCGCCGTGCGTCGCCTCGGCAGCGTGCAGAAAAATCGCCGCTGTGCCCGTGCTCGAAAGCGTTGCCGCAATCTTCTGCGCGATGATGCCGCTCTTGCCGATGCCGCAGACGATGACGCGGCCCTTGCAGTCAAAGAGCAAATCCACCGCGCGCTCGAAATTGGCGTCAAGACGATTTTCCAGCGCCGCCACCGCTTCGGCTTCGATGCGGATGACTTCACGGGCTTTGTTGAGAATTGCGGACATGAATTATTCCCGGTGTTTAGTTTGATGATCCAATCTTTTGTATGTAGTCCGCAAGCCCTTTCTTCAAAGCAGAACGTAAAGGTTCGGATGAATAGTTTTCGCAAAACGCGATCACACCGGCTGTTTGCAAAAGATCTTTTTGACAATCGTAATAAGAATTCAAATCATTTCTTCCAAAATCATAATCGGCCTGCGTCCGGCGCTGTCGCAAACGACGCAGCCCAATCGCAGCATCTTTTGCCGATTCGATACCAGCATTATAAAGCAAGATATATAGCTTCTCATGAGCCGCCGCATCTTTTGGCAAAAGGAATCCAAGGCTTTCCACCAAATCTTTCCCAAAATGAAAAGCAGCATAGTATCCACGGCTGATGGCGGAACGCAGGGCTGCCTCCGTGCGCATCTGCATGAGTTTTCGCGCCAAGTCAAGATAATCTTTTGCGTCCATCACGCTACACCCAACAGCATAACTATCTTCTGGCTATGTTCAAGAGGAATATAACGAATATAAGAGCGAACGTATCCATTTTCTTGTTCAAATAACTCTTCAACAGCGCCAGAGGCTTTTACATAGATAACGACAGCATTAAAAAACGCCAACTCAGGATCCGGTTCATAAGCCAACTTTATTTCCCGCAAAGTAGAAAATGTCTCTCGTACTAACCCAATCGCCGTTTCCAGATAAGGCAAAAGATTATTCGCTGTCACAAATGACCAAACGTCGTTATCCGCCGCTAAGCCTGCAATCGTTCGCGCCGGCGTTTTCGGCATTGGCGTTGCGTATGCCGCATAAGTCGCCACGCCTTCCGCAACTTTACCGGCTTGCGGAGACGATGATTCTGCCTCGGGATACGGCTTGTCGGCTGATTTTGATTTGGATGATTTTTTGTCGGCCATGATTTTTGTTTATGAATGCAGTCCGATCTTGCGTTCATACTCACGAATGCCGGTGCGAATTTGGCTGCGTAAAGGTTCTTTGTCGCAATCGGCCAAAAGTGCAATAGCCAACTCGGCGTTGGCAACCCAAAGCGCACAGGAGGCTTGATTTTGAAATTCCGTCGTAATCATGTTATAATCCGCATCATTGCGCCGCTTGCGCAACTCATCCAGCATATTTGAAAATTTGAGCGCCTGCTCGACACCGCTGTTAAATAACCGGTGATGCACCTCACCATGTTTGCCGGGGCCTTGCGCAACACGAAATCCTAATTGAAATAAAAATTGCACAGCGGCATTCAACATGGCATAATAAGCCCGACTAATCGCAGATCGTAACGACGCCTCAAACTGCGAGCGGGCCAAATTTTTAGCAACATCTAGGAAATCGCGTCCTTGCATCTCTCAAATAACCTCGGGAGAAAGAGAAATAAAGGGCAGCTTATTTATTGGCACGGCTCGAACAATTGCTTCCATATAGATCCAATGTTCCCGCACAAGCTCTTCCAACGCTCCCTGTACTTTGGCTCGCAGAGTAATCCAAGAGTCATTTTCGGTTTCTTGGTCAATATCGTGAGTAAATCGCACATCAATAACTTTCCGGAATGATTCTCGCGCCAATCTTGCTGCCGTCTCCAAATGAGAAACGATTTCATTCGCGACGGCAAATCGCCAAACTTCGTCTGAAACAGCAATGCCGGCAATTTGATGTTGCACAGCCGCGGTCTTTTTAAGCGGCGCGCAAGTGTACGTTGCCACCCCTTCCGCGACTTTTCCCGCTTGTTCAGACGACGATTCTGCATCAGGATACGGCTTAGCGACCGAATCCGGTTTTGTTGAAGTTTCTCGGCTCATGAAAATATCCCGTTTATTGAAATAAAATTACGATTCAACATATTTTCGCGCCACCCGATCCACCTCCAACGCCTGTGACAACAGTTCTTCAAGCCGCGACAACGGCCATTGGCTCGCAGCGTCGCAGAGAGCTTTAGAAGGCTCGGGATGCGCTTCGATGAAAAGCATGTCAACGCCAGCCGCGACACCGGCGCGCGTCAAAGCCGGAACGAATTGCGGCGTGCCGCCGGCCGGATCGGATGAGGGCAAGCCGTAAACGCGAATCGAATGCGTCGGATCGAATATCACCGGATAACCGAGTTCGCGCATCGTCACCAACGAACGCATATCGACCACCAAATTATGATAGCCGAAACACGCGCCGCGCTCGGTGAGAATGATTTTTTGATTGCCGGTGTTCTCAATTTTCTTGATCACATTCTTCATGTCCGCCGGATCAAGAAACTGGCCTTTTTTAACGTTGACAACCTTACCGGTTTTGGCCACCGCAAGCGTGAGCGTGGTTTGCATGCACAAATACGCCGGAATCTGAATGACATCGAGCACCTCGGCGCAGGCCTCGGCGTCGTGCATGTCGTGAATATCCGAAAGCACCGGGATACCGAATTTTTCTTTGATCCGGCGCAGCATCGCCAGGCCGTCTTTCAAGCCGGGGCCTTGATAACTTTTTTCGGACGAACGATTATCCTTTAAATAAGACGATTTGAAAACAAAAGGGATCCGGAGTTTTTCGGTAATCTTCAAAATGCCTTCCGCTGCGGCCATCATGGTTTTCTCGTCTTCAACGACACAAGGGCCGCAAACGAGCGCAAGTGGGTTGCCGCCGCCGACTTTAATCGAGCCGATTTCAACAACACGAGTCATCTTACTCAAAAGCCTTTTCAAAAAATTTCTGCTTTAATGTTTCACACCCGAATAATTCAGCGCGGCGCGCACAAACTCGCGGAACAACGGATGCGCCCGCAGCGCGCGCGATTTCAACTCCGGGTGAAATTGGACGCCGAGGAACCACGGATGATCCGGCAATTCAATGATCTCAACAAGTCCGGTTTCGGGATTGCGGCCGCTGAAGACCAAGCCGTTGCGCTCCAATTGCGCAGCATAACGATTGTTCACTTCCCAACGATGGCGATGGCGCTCGACGATCATCTCGCTGCCATAAGCCGCCTGCGCGCGCGTTCCGGCTTTAAGCTGGCACCTATAACCGCCCAGGCGCATAGTGCCGCCCATTTGCTGAACGTTGACTTGCGTTTCCATTTTGTCAATCACCGGATCCGGTGTTTGCTCGTCGAACTCAGTGCTGTTGGCATTCGGCAAATGGCAAACGTGGCGCGAAAATTCAATGACGGCGCATTGCAAGCCCAAACAAATGCCGAAGAACGGCATGCGATGCTCGCGGGCGTATTGAATCGCGGTGATTTTGCCTTCAACACCGCGGCTGCCAAAGCCGGGGCAAACCAGAAGGCCATGCGCTTGCCGCAGCGTCGCGGGAATGCCGCTTTTTTCAATCTCTTCCGCATCGACCCAATGCAAATGCACTTTGGCATCATTGGCGACGCCGGCATGAATAAAAGATTCGACGATGCTTTTATAAGAATCTTTCAAACCGACGTATTTGCCGCAAATGGCGATATCGATTTTGTGCCGGGGATTTTTAATATTCGCCACCAAATTGCGCCAATCATCGAGATTCGCCGGCTTCGAGGCCGTCGCCGACAACGGGTGCGACGAGTTGAGCAAACCGAGCCGCTCGACGAGCAGATTGCCGAGTCCGCCTTCTTGAAAAATCTGTGGAATCTCGTAAATCGTTTCGACATCCGGCGCTTCGATCACACACTTCGAGGGCACGTTGCAAAAAAGCCCGATTTTTTCACGCAATTCCTGCGAGAGATGGCCCTCGACGCGGCAAAGCAAAATATCCGGTTGGATGCCGATTTCGCGCACGCGCATCACCGAATGTTGCGTCGGCTTGGTTTTCAGCTCGCCGGAGGCGCGAATGTACGGCACCAGCGTGAGATGAATGTTGACGCAATTCTGCCAGCCGGCTTCGAGACAAAATTGGCGAATGGCTTCGAGAAAAGGCAAACTCTCGATATCGCCGACCGTGCCGCCGACTTCGGTGATGACGACGTCATAATGATCGCCGTTGTTTTGCGCGGCTTCGAGAATGCGTTGCTTGATCTCGTCGGTGATATGCGGGATGACTTGTACGGTTTTGCCGAGATAGTCGCCGCGGCGTTCTTTGTTGATGACGGTGTAGTAAATCTGGCCGGTGGTGGCGTTGTTCTTTTTCGACATGTTGACGTCGATGAAGCGCTCATAATGGCCGAGATCGAGATCGGTTTCTGCGCCGTCTTCGGTGACGTAAACTTCACCATGTTGATACGGGCTCATCGTGCCGGGATCGACGTTGATGTACGGATCGAATTTGAGCATGGTGACTTTCAGGCCGCGGGCCTTCAGCAAGACGCCAATCGAAGCCGAGGCGATGCCCTTGCCCAGCGAAGATACCACGCCGCCGGTGACGAAGATGAATTTAGTTCCAGAGTTGGGGGACAAAGTTGTGGTTCCTTCGTTATGCTTGTTCAACAAGACGGCCTATGGCAAATTGATGCACGATATTCGCGATCAGTGTTTGATATGGAACACCCTTCTCGATCGCCTTCTGCTGGATTTCATCAAAGTCTTCCGGCGAAAGGCCAATACTAACGAACCGAAGTGTCTTCAGGGTGGCAACCGCGTAAGCTTGATAATGCTTTAGCTCGTCTTCCAAATTAGCAATCGGCTGCCACTCTTCGCGTTCGTAAGACTCCACCACTTCTTGTTCTTCGAGATCAAATTCTTGGGGCTTCATGATTCGCCTCCTAAATATTTTTTAGTTGCTTTTCGGCTGGGTATGATCGTTTTCAAAAATACTTTGTCTTCCGTCTCACTGAACGGGACCAACCAAGCATACTCATTTATTTTGACAATAAAGATGCGCTGGCCCTTATTATCTCATATTTGTGCTCTTCAAATTCGCGCCGCCATGTAGCACTTAAGAACTGGTGTCTACAATTCCCGACTCAACGCCTCCAAATCCTGCACCGTATCCACCCCCCTCGCCTCATACTCCGTCACCGCGACATGAATTTTCACCCCGTGTTCGAGCAGGCGCAATTGCTCTAAGCTTTCGGTGCGCTCCAAAACGCCCAGCGGCCATTTGACGAATTGCAAGAGCATCTCGCGTCGGAAAATGTAGAGGCCGATGTGCTTGAAATACGTGCGCTGCTGCAACCACTCGGCATCGGTTTGCGCGCCGCGGCAGAAAGGAATCGCCGAGCGCGAAAAATAGAGCGCGGTGTGGTCTTGCGCCAGCGCGACTTTGACGACGTTGGGATTGCGCAAATCCGCGGCGTCGCGAATCGGACGAACGAGCGTCCCAACCAGCGCCGCCGGATTATCGAGCAGAATTTTGACGCCGCGGTCGATGGCAGCCGGTTCGATCAGCGGCTCGTCGCCCTGAATGTTGACAATGATTTCGGCGTCACTCTTCGCGGCCACTTCGGCGATGCGGTCGCTGCCGCTGGGGTGATCGGGCCGGGTCATGACGACGCGACCACCAAATTTTTTGACGGCGTCGAAGATGCGCGTATCATCGGTGGCGACGAGGACTTCGCTGAGTAATTCCGCTTGCGAGGCGCGCTCGTAAACCCATTGTACCATCGGCCGACCGGCCAACAGCGCCAATGGTTTACCAGGAAAACGCGTTGAGCCATAACGGGCCGGGATGATTCCCAGAACTCTCATCTTACACAAAATTTTATAGACAAAATAATTTGGTGACAAAATGATTGGTTTGAATTATTTTGTCACCAGATCATTTTGTCAAATTACCCGATGACTTTCGGAACGCTAAAATAACCCATTTTTTGCGCCGGCGCGTTTTGCAGAGCTTCTTCGGTGCTGAGCCACGGCTCAACTTTGTCTTCGCGAAAAACGTTGAAGAGATCAAGAACATGCGAGGTTGGCGGGACATCGTCGACATTGAGTTCTTTCAATTGTTCGACGTAGCCGACGATGGCGTCCAGTTCTTTGGCAATTTTTGCCAACTCCTCGTCGCTAAACGAAAGTTTCGCTAAAGTGGCGACATGTTTGACTTCTTCGATGGTGATGGGCATGGCTCTCTTTCGCAAATAACTCGTTATCTCTTTTCAATAAACGATATGTAATATAGCAGAAGTCGCGGACATTGTCAAGGTTTTATCTACGCTCAGTGGCATAGGATTTGTTGCCGCTAAATTTAATAAAGAAAAAAGCCTTCAGAAAAGAAGGCTTTTTTTAAAATTGCTGCATGTCACTTACAACAACTACATTCTTAAGGCGGAATAACATCCACTTTAACATTTTTTGGAGTAGAGGGAGGCGATTTGTCAATTTTGATATTGGCCCCGGACTTTATTTCATTGCCTTTCATACCATTCTCATCGACCAAGGCCTCGGCGGGCAAAGCGAAATGGCCAAGTCCATCGGCAACGGTATCATCAACGAGGAAAAGTCCATTAAATCCGCTGCCGGGTACCGTCCCGCTTAAATCTATTTTGGTGATCGAGCTGTCGCTTTCAATAAAAATCAAGGAAGTGGGAATTTTGACGACAGGCTTTGAAGTTGTCAAGCTCACTTGAACCGGTCCGGCTTTGGTGGGCGAAGGGTCGCTCAGCGTAATTGTCGCGGTTGGCACGCTAATAATTGCCGATGAAACACGAAAATTTCTTTGAACCAAGCTCGACCGGTGCCCGGCTTTATCTATGGCATAGGCATTCATCACCCAGTTGCCGGTTTGGGCATTCTGAAGCAGCTTAATCCTGGCCTTAGCCCATTTCTCACTGCTGCGTTGCTGATACTCGTTATTGTCATCGTCTACATACAGACCAAGTTGATCGGTAATGTCTGTCCAAGTTTCGGTTTCCTCCGTCTGTTTTGACCAAATTCCACCATTAGCAATCGAATAGCTTAGAATATAATTGCTTGCGGCAAAATATCTTCCGCCGCGATTGGCGATCGTTCCTTCGTTATTGGACTCGTGACTCAACCAAACATCAGCATAGGAAATATCATTCCATCCTTGCGGGTCATCAACGTAAAGATAGAGATCATACCATTGATTTGTGGTCATGGCAGGCAGATCTGCGGTTTGATTGACTTCTGAAAATCTTATATTCGTGATGACAGGCTCAATCTGTGATGCAGCGTCCACGACAATTGTGCGCGAAGCCGTGGCTTGCCTATTTTCACTGTCGGTAACACTCAGTTTTGCAATATAAGAATTGGCCTGCTGATACGTATGTGTCAGGTTTTGCTGAATCGAGGTATTGCCATCACCCAAATCCCAGTTATACGTGTATGGCGCCTTGCCGCCAGAGGCGCTGCCATTAAAATTGACGCGCAACGGCGCTTGACCTGAGGTCGGGTTGGCATTGAGATTGGCTGTAAGAGAAGTAGCGCCTCGAAATTCGTGTGCGCCGATGTCCCAACCGGCCCCTTGCGGCCGGGGCGTGCCCTCGAAGTCAAAGGCTGGAGCATCACGAGACGAACCCCGATCAATAGCCGGGCTGTTGGAGGTGAGGTGGAAGTCGGGGATAGGCGGGGCATTGGGTCGGGGAATCAAAGCACCAGGAGCGAAGTGCGGATCAATACCCATAAGATTATTTTGCTCATCAAAGTTGTTGCCGACGGCAACGGAGGCCTCGCCTTTTCCGCTTTTGTTCTTGTAGATCAGGTTGTTGCGGATGGTTACATTCTGATTTTGGTAAACGAACAACCCATGATCTTGGTTCTCATACATGGTGTTGTTCACCACCAGCGCGTCGCGAGAATCAACTCTGATGCCCCAGTCTGTGTTCCTCCAAGTGTAGTTGTTGCGCACGATCACGCCGCCGGAGATACTCCAAGGGCCAGACACAAAGATGCCGTCACCGCGGCGCTTGCCCGTCAGGCCGTCTGCGCGATCCGGATAGCCTTTGCCGTAATCAAGGCTCCCATTCTCATAGGAAATGTTATTCTCCACTAAGAAATCCTTGACAATGCCGCTTCCGGAAAAAAGAACGATACCTTGGCCGTAGGCATGGTGCACAATATTACCACGGACTTGCTTTCTCTCCCCGCCAATATACATGCCGTGACCACGTTTCGAGAGGCCGACATGGTGGATGTGGTTGTTGAGATACAGATGGTCATGGCCATAAGTCGAGTGAAAGCCTGCTTCGCCAACATGGTGGATGTGATTGTTGACAATTTTGATGTGGTGAGGCGCTGCATAGACGGAAGTGGGGGAATTGAGCTTGATGCCATTCCAACTGTGCCACTGGCTGTACTCGTCGTAGTTCTCACTGTAATTCAAGCCATGGGTGATCTCTAAGCCGTTGATTTCGAGGTAGCTTGCGTCGATGATGTCAATGCCATTACCCGAGGACGGTTTGATTACCACTTTGCCCTCATGGCCGGGGGCGGGCTTGAAGATGATCCAGGCATCGTCCCCCCCGTGCTTCTTCTCAATGCGAAATCCGCCGTACGTACCCTGCTTGACCAACACTATATCTCCAGCTTGGATTATGTTGGCAGCCTTTTGGATGGTCCGGAATGGTTTCTCTTCAGTTGTTCCTGGATTACTATCATCGCCATTAATGGCTACATAGTAAGTCGTTGCATAACTGTTCACGCAGAAAGCCAATAGCGTCACTGATATTAAAATCAGGTAACAGAAATTAAACCGCCGTTGCATGATAGAACCTCCTTGTTAATACAAACTCCCACTTCTAACATTATTTGACTAAAAATCTGGCAAAAAAATCCCGCATTATTTTTTCTTATAAAATTTTTCTCACTTTTCGCTTCCAGACTCAGAATTTCGATCGTACAGTAATTCCAAAGCAACTTAGTGCTCGACTTTCAGGAATATTCTAGTCAGTCTCACTTTTCAGCAATTATTATGCCTGTGCCATGGCTTGCGAGAAGAAATCATTGTTTATGAAATCTTTAACCTCAAAATAGCAAGATTGCAATTCAGCAATTCACTTTTGAAATTGAAACTGTTTTCTTCGTAGACCTGATCTCTAAACCTTAACAATGGGAAGCAATGCCCGTGTTGCAAAGCATGGGCTTCTGGGGGGCATCACGCGGCATCACCTGTTCGACAGTGTGCGGAATTTTTTCGTTCTCGCTGGTGACTTCGGCCTTATGGCTAAACAGTTCGGAATAAGCCGAAACGACAAGGGTGGTATCATCATTGACAGCGGTGATCTTGCACAGCCAATAACCTTTAGCGGTGTCGGATAATTTTCGCGATTTTCGTTGACGATAATCTTTTGTTGGCCATTGACTCATCCCGAATTGATCTAAAAATTTCGGGGGATAGCCGAATGAATATAATTCTTGACAATGGGCAGTAATGCTCCAGTCGCCAGCCGATGTGCTTCTGCATTAGGGTGCCCATCCAAAAAATTTATCCAATAGGATGGTCCATTCTTGTTTTCGAAAACTGTCAACAAATCGATAACTGACACTTCAATACTCTTTAAGTAACTACATATTGTGGCGTGAGCTTCATACCCCTTATAATCGTCCAGTTCGACCAACAATGGATAAATGGCGACAATCAATGCAGCATCCTTATCCCTGCTAATATTTGCAATCTCTTTTAACGCCTTTTTTGACTCTATCCATCCTGGGTTTTCATCTTGAAAGCCTTGAAAGATTTTCTGCACCCAAGAAAACTCCACGCTCTTGAGTAATCCCATCCTTCTTAAGAGATGCCCAACTCTGGGAACGAGGAATTGAACAAATTTTGAACGTCGCTCAAACCATAATATGACACCTCGAATTCGTTTTCTCTCTGAAAACTTAGTAATATTTTCACCTGCATCAACTTGCACAACCGGAACCACTTTTGTTTCATCGTACGTTGCTTCAGTTAAAGCCGGGTCAAAAGCTATATCGTTCAAATTATAGATGAGAATGATCATATCCGGGTCGTATTTGATTCCCTTATCTTTGAGCAATAATAACTGCTCAACAGTATTATCACCGGGATTTGAAGCATTAACGACTTCAATGTTCGCGCGAGCAAACTCTTTGGATAAATGCATTTCCAGCAGCTTGGGGATGGTTTCTTCGACATTCAGACCTACACCCCAGGTAAATGAATCGCCAAGCATGAGAACGCGATAGGTTTTTGGAGGTTTGGGGATGGCAAATTCTTTTTCACGAAAGCCATCTCGATTTCTCTTGATGAGTTTGCCGTATGTCGTTCCCGGAGAAGACTCGGGTGTTATAACGCGGAAAATCATTTCCACAAAAAGCAAAAGTATGCTCAGGCTCACAACGAGCACGATTAAATTCTTTTTCACAGGAGGCCAATGGTCAGCAGATCGATAATACATCTCTAAATTGTTTGCAGACAGCTCATTTTCCGCCCCAGCGGTTTCGGAATTTTATTAGCCCAACCAGAAAACCCACGCCGTAACTGATATGGAGTGTGGCAAAAGCAAACGGCAGAAGCAATAAGTGAGACCAACGGCTCTTATATGCCGCCCGGAGCGAGGCGGTCAAATTAGCCAACACATAAGATCCCGCTACGAGGGCGAGTAAAACATGGCTGAAAGGGAAGAAAATGGCAAGCATGCTTGAGCCGATCAACGCCGCAACAAATGCCGGCGGCACAAATTGCCGCAGCCGCATTTGGCGCGGGTGCTTTTGCATCACGCGCACCTTCCAGTAGCCATACTGGAAATATTGACGCCAGAGTTTTACCAGCGAACTACGGGCATGATACTGAGAACGTATGCGCGGGTCAAAGTAAATTTTTCCGCCTCGTTCCAGCAGGCGGTAGTTAAATTCGTCATCCTGATTGCGCACCATCTCTTCATCGAATAAGCCGATCTTCTTGAAGACCTGGCGATTGTAGGCGCCGTAAGCGACAGTGTCCACGAATGATGGTGCCATCGAATAACGATAGCGCGAGCCGCCCATTCCAAAGGCGGAACTCATAGCCAGTCCAATTGCCCGACCGCTTCGCGTTTCACTCAAGTTGGCATGACTTCCACCGGTGCAATCAGCGCTCGAAATCAACGCGGCACGCACGTTTTGAATCAGAAAATCCGGTTCCAAAAGCGTATGCGCGCCAAGGATAATGATGCGGTTTCCTTGTGCTTCACGGATGCCAAGATTCATTCCGGCGGCGGCAATCTTTTGGGGATTATGAAGAAGCTGCACGGATAAAGCTCCGTTGTTCATTTTTGCAATCAACTCATCCGAGCCGTCCGTCGAGCCGCCGTCACTGCAAATGACTTCGATTTCTTGGCGCGGATAGGTTTGCTTAGCCACGGATTCCAACACCTTATCAATGTGCGGCGCCTCGTTATAGACGGGAATGACGAAGGAGAATTTTGGACGCCATGCAGCGACGAGCCGACTCAACACTTCTTGGCCAACGCCACATTCTCTGCCGATCTCACTGACGGAATGAGCGTCGCTGGCTACAGCGATCTCTACATGAGAAGCAAGCGCCTTGCCGGAAATTTTCGGCTCAATCAGATGCTTGGCATTAAATTCAAACCGGCAATTGGAAGCTTTGAGAGCAGCACACACCTCTGTCACTGCCGGCGGCTCTACAGCAATGCCTAAACGATGAAGAATGCCCAGCGGATGAGCAAGAATATCAAAAGTACGAGCCTTGCAACCTGCCAGAATGGTTCGCGCCCAGGCGGCCAGGTCAAAGCTGATTCCATGGCGAACCGAAGGCGTTCGGTGGAATGCCGCCAAGACGAAATCCGCATGAGATCGCTGCTCCTCCGTGATATCAAGATCGCCATTTGTGGACAAAAACTTGGCTTCGAATCCACTGAAAATTGCAATGCGGTTGCCATACTTCATCCTGAGCCGATGGATCTCCTTGGAAAAGCGCGCGTTCCAATCGGAAGACCGCCGGACGTGATCAACAATCATGATCACCCGCATGCCGCCGGCAATAGCATACTGCACAATCTCTTCCGGTGTGTTGCGCCCATCAGAGAAGGTCGAGTGTATGTGTAGATCCATCGGCATCATAAAACACCTCTTGCCAGTAGCGGGTCATGCTCGTGCCCCAACGGACTGCCGGCCAGGAAAATGGCTCATTCAAAGCCAATTTCAACGCCAGATACGGCATGTTTACGCCTGCGCCCGTACACAACACAATTGTCCCCGACACTCGCGGATTGATCTCCAGAAGTTTCGGGCGGTTTTCACGATCATAGCGAAATTGTAAGTTGATGTTGTAGGCCAAGCCAAGCTCCTCAACAATATGCCGCGAAAGGTCGATAAGCTCAGGGCTGTATTCAACGCGGCCCCGATAGCAGATTCCCAGCCGAATCTCATCTCGTGAGCGGGGAATGGCTAAAAGCATTTCGCCGTTTGCCACCAGGGTGTCGACACTGTATTCCAGGCCGGGCAAATATTCCATGACGACGAAATTCGGGAAGGTTTGAGCTTCCTTCAGAACCTCCAGCATTGAATCAAGATTCGTGCGTGTGCCATCAGGTTTCCAGTTCAGCAATCTATCCAAGTTGTTGGCGTGTGCGTCGAGAATGCGAAAACCGCGGCTGCCTTTGCTCACCGCCGGTTTAAAACACACCGGGAGATGAGGATAACCCAAGGCATGCACAGCTTCGATGAAAGCCGGCAGTGATTGAACCGCGCGGTGTTGAGGAATCCAGGTTTTATCGGCAAAGCGTGTAAACAACGTGACTTTATCATTAGCTACCACAAGGCCAGGAGCAGGTGACACCATCACCTTGGCACCCAGCGCCTCAAATTGTTCACCCGCCTCTGCCAGCGGCAAAAGCTCATAAGTAGACAAGGGCAGCACGACATCGATGGCGTGCTTGCGCACGATTTCCAGCATAGCGGCTATGAATGCTTGCGATTGCTGCCCTGATGGCACGATTTGCCACTGCGCTACCATGGCGAAACCGGCGGCGTGCTCGCTCATATCCGTACCAAATAGCCAGATGTCTCGCTCGCCATTGTGGCGCAGGCTTTTGATGATACCTGGCGCGCCCGGGGCCCCACAGGCTGTAACCAAAACTCTGAGCAGTTTGTTATTCATATCGGTATTACCCATCTGAGCACCTCAAAAGCCTCGGCGTATCGCGCGCCGATTTGCGTTCCACGAGTAATCGCCAGGCTTCGAACGAACTCCGAGTTGGCATAATAACGAAACTTCTGCGACTCGTAGCACTGCAAGGCTTGTATTTTGGTTTTTAAATGGTCATCACTTACAATGGAGAAACCCTGGGTATTAAACGTCATATTATTCCAAGGCAACTCATATCCAAGCACGGAGGTCATCTTGAAGGCTCTTAGGCCCTCCAGCGCAACGGTACGGTGATCCTGATGCAGATCGTCAGGCAACGGCATAAAGACCAGTTTAGGCATGAGTTCTTTCTTTAATTGAATCATTTTATCAAGAACCTCTTGCCGATGTGCCGGCAGATCACGCACCTCAAAGTCGTAGATGATCAGATGATCGGGCTTGATTCCAAGCACCTTAGTCGCTTGATTGACCTCGGTGACGAGGATATTAGCCGGAAGGCCTTTCGGCACGGACTTGCTAGCAGATGAGAAGGCCACATAGTAGACCTCGCTGCCAGTCGCAACCAACTTGGCAATCGTCGCGCCACAGCCAAACTCGCCGTCATCGGTATGTGGCGCCAAAACCAAAACTCGCTGTGGTTCACGCATGGTTTATATCATCAATGTAAATCTTGAAATTTACGCAAATTGTCAATTTCATTCCGTCTTAGTTGCAGCATTGCCTTTTGTTCTTGCGGAAGGTTGCAGATCACCGCACGAAACTTGCCCGATGGCGCTCGAGCAATGGCACTGACAGGCTTGACGCGTATCTCGATTTGACCAACATGCAATTTCATATTGTTCTTAATTTGCTCGATGTCGTGTTGATCAAAACCATTTGCCGGCACGATATGGATCGTGAATAAATCCAAACGATCTTGCACGACCTGAGCTTCGCGGATGTTTTCCACTCCTTTGAACACCGTATCAAATCGCAGCATTTGACGGCCATCGGGTGTATAGCAGATATCTTCAAAGCGGCCTTCGATGGCCTCCAATATCGGCATCGCGCGTCCGCAGAGACATTGCTGCTGGCTGGCCCAACGCGCCGCATCCCCAATGCGATATCGAATCAAAGGCTGCAAAGTATTGTGCAAGCCGGTGCATACAACCTCACCCAGAACATTAGGTAGGCAAGGTTTTCCTTGCTGATCAACGATTTCTATAATACCCACATCGGGGCTTACATGATAACATCCATACTCGCATTGTGAAGCCAGCAGACACCCTTCGACCGCGCCGTAGCGGTCATACAGCCGACACTGCCAGGCGGTTTCTATCATGTGACGCGCCTGTGCAGTAACCGTCTCAGAGGTCGTCACGACTACTTTTGCAGGTGGCGGCAACCTGCCATTTTCCAGCGCAAAACGTGCGACCGTTTGCAAAGCACTTGTGTAACCCATAACCACAGCCGGATGATACTCATCAAGAAAATCCAAGTAATAAGGCAGAAATTTCGGCGACAAATGGTAAATCGAAGCGTAAGCCATATTCTCCACCGGGCTGAAGCACCAAAACGGCGGTTTGATTTGATCGTAGCGGCAGACCTTTCGCACGCCAAACATCACGCGACGCTCGCGATGATTGATTTTGGCCCAATGCAAGTTACGCGATACCCCCATAACGATCTCCAGCTTCATAAACTCCCGCGTATAATAAATCTCGGTGGGTGTGCCTGTTGTTCCGCTCGATTTGAACACAATTGTTCCTCTTGGCGGCGGATTTTGTGACAGCAAATCCTTGGCCCGCCTCCGCAGCGTCTCTTTGGAGAGAAAAGGCAATTGCTTTAATACCTCGAACGGAGAGGCGTTTTGCGCGATGCCAACTTTTTTAAAAACCTGTCGATAGTAGGGCGTCTGCCAGGCTGCCTCAAGCACTTTCTGCAGTTGACCTTCTTGGTAAGCCTGAAACTGTTCAGCCGTCCAGTACGCACGAGCATTAAATTCAGCAAGGAGTTTCTTGAACGGCGGGCCAAAGCGGCGACGATACCACCACACACCGTATGCAGCAACCATGATCTGCTGCATCCAAATCGGGCTAAATTGGTAGAGACGCTCGATGAAGTTAGCCATGTCATCACCTCGCCGTTTTCGCAAAAATTTCCTCCCATTGCGGCAAGATTGCGGACCAATCAAACTGCTCAACTTTCTGGCGTGCGTTGCGAGATAACCGCGCCGCCAAACCCGGCTCAGTCATGAGGCGGCGCACGGCAGCAGCCATCCTATCCGGATCATTAGGCGGCACGAGAAGGGCGTCATCCTCATGCGTCAATAAATACGGCAGCCCGCCCACGTTTGTGCTTACCACACACAAACCGCAGGCCATGGCCTCAATAACACTAATCGGCATGTTATCCGCGTTGGTTGTATTCAAAAAGATGTCACTGGCGTTCATCCAGGTGGGGACTTCCGCCTTGGGCACGCCTCTGGTTAATGTTAACCGATCAATAACATTCAATGACACGGCGGCTTGTTGTGTTCTTTGCAGAGTTCCATCGCCCTTATCTGGACCTACCATCGTTAAACGAATGTCCTCAAACGTGCCGACGAGTAATGCCAAAACTTGCGGGGCAAGCAGAGGGTTATAGATCTCATGAAAGGCGCGCAACCAAATCAAGCGAGGCTGCGGCTTGCTCCGCAGTCTAAAGCTGTACTTGTTTAAATCCAGCGCATTGGGAAGAAGGCGCAGTTTTGCCCGGTAAAGCTTCATTTGGCCAAGCAAGTAGGGAGAAGGCGTTGTCACAATCGCCGCAGACCGCAACAAGCGCCGAACCCGTCTCGGCCAGCGATCGGCAAATTCCGGAAGCTTGCCGCCGTGAAGTGTAAGTATAAAGGGCTTATTGATAAAACTCAGCAAACCGCATACGGCCTCCGCCCAGAAAAATGCCGGCCCGCTGTAAACATTCACTTGAGCGAGGCGATAAGCCTTTCTGGTTCGCCACACAATGGCGAGCATATCGAGCAGACGAGTGATTCGGTTCCGTTTAGCAGAAGCCGTGATGACCCGCCAGCCGCTCGCCGTCAACTGCATGGCAAGCTCCTCACAGACTGCCAGATTGCCTCGCGTAGAGGACAAAAAATTGCCGACGATCATTACGCCAGCTTTTATATTCGAGTGCAATTTTCGGAGTTTTGTTTCACTTTCATTATGGACACAAGCTGCATTTTCCATGTGGGGCTGTGTTGAAATTTTCAGTTGGCGTCATCATGGCTTTGGCTTGATAGCAAGAGCCGGGTTTTTTATATGATAAATAAACGAAGTCTCTTCCGGGTTTGTTGGCTGAAATCCCATTTTTTTGTAGAATGCCTGGGCGCGGTGATTCTCTACCTCCACTCCTAATCGTATTGCTTCGATATTCCGATTTTGCATTTCAGTTATAAAGTGACGCATTAACGCTTCGGCGATTCTTTTTCCTGAATAATTTTTATCGACCGCAATACACTCAATCCCACCAGTGGAGTAACTATAAAAACTGCTTTTATTTGAAAAAAAATAGTGGCGTATCAGAGTTGTTCCCCTTCGCATCAATAAAAGAGGATGAGCAAAAAAATTACGTATCGTAGCAAGAATAAAATGCGACCAGCGATGTATGATAACGTTACGCATATTTTGCCGGGCATTAACGCCGCCGGTAATATATCCCACGATTTTCCCGTTTTGAATATACACTAATGAACAGCTTAATTTTGAGCCGCAAAGACCAATGAAGTAATTTCGCAAAAAAACTTTTCCCATCTTGGTTGAAAAGTTATGAGAAAAACAGCTCGCATGAAGCTGGACAACCTCTGGTACATGCTCACGAGTCAGATGGATGATCATGGTGCAAAAATCAAGTTTGGTCATTCTATTCGTTTTATCGTAAATCGGCAGATTTTGCAACGAGTTTTGAGACACCCCAGCCCTCATCCGGTGGCGTAGAAATGCCTACCACTTCATAATTGCCACCTAAGCCATAAAGAGAACCATTCAGGAAAAGACGCAGCTTGTTGTCCTCTGCGGTCAATTCAAAAATTGACTTGGCGTATGGCCGAACCCGCAACGACGCCGGCGCTCCCATCAAATCGAGCAATGCGGCAAAATTGTTCAGATGCGAAACGCGAGCGCCCGGGCCTATGCCGGATATTAACTTTTGTTTTTCATACTGCCGGCCCGTCACAAAAAATTCAGGCACGTCGGCGATCATCTTGTCGGGCTTGCCATGGGTATAGATTTGACCCTGCGTGGATAATGTCTGGCCATGGTCCGAGGTGTAAAGAATAACGTAATTTTGATTTTCAGTTTGGGAAAGCAAGACTTGAAAGAATTCATCGACCACAAAACGAATCCCATTGTCGTAGGTGTTAACCAGTTTTTCGCGCCCGGCAGGAGCCGGATCAATTGGCTCGTGCGCTTCCATAATGGGTTGCCAAATTTGATAGACCGGATCATTCGGATAGCGCGTGCGGTAGGGAAAATGCAGCCCCTTTTTATTGACGACGATGAAATAGCCGCCGGCGTCTTTCAGCAGATCGTGAACGAATCGCGCGACGGCTAAATCTTTTTCTGTGTCGAAATTTTGCCGCTCAAAATCCGCAACCGTCATCCACAGGTCCACGGACCGGATTGACTTCTGCCGTGCGCGTTGAGCGCGATTCGTCAAATAGCTTCCATTGACGTCGATGAAAATGGTTTTGTAGCCCATCTTCTTGGCATAATCAAAAAGCAAGGGGTTTTTAGCCGTTCGAAGATCCTTATCGGGAAATTTTTTGTGCCCGCTCAACAGGTAGGCATTGGTAATATATGAATAACTGCTGGCGGCCACACAAATGCCGAGATTCCGCAAACGCCCGGCCTTTTCAAGGGATTGCAGAAACGGTGTCGTCGACCGAGGATATCCGTTCAGGCTCAATTGGCTGCCGCGGATGGATTCATCGATGATGTAGATGATGCTGCCCGCAGGTTTCCCGGCCACCTGCACCTCGGGCAGCTCGTCACGTGGTCCATGATACTCCAGGATGTTTTGAAATTGGTAATAGAGCGCCGAGCGGATAAATGAAGTCAGTGGATTCAGGTGAAAATACCGCTCGTTGACTTTGATAAAAAAAGCGTAATTCGAAACGGCAAGAAAAATCGCCACACTCAAGGTGACGCCGAGCTTCTTCCACAAACGGGATTTATTAGCAACGGCAACCAAGATGAATGAAAAAATAAGATAGGGCACAGCCCATAAAACCGCCAGCGGGTTGAAAAAACTCACCATAGCGCCTTGAACAAGTTCTTTGCCGACGGTCAGCGCCATGAATAAATCCGTGCTGCTCATATAGCGATTCAGGGCAAAAAAGTAGGATATTTGAACGCACGCAATGAGAAAAAAAATAAAAATGGTCAGCAGACGAACGGTCTGCGGAAATTGAGCAACCACATAAAAAATCGCCGCGGATTGCGCGAATACTAAAACCAATGCTCCGCAGAATTTCACGTATCCCACCTGCGGCAACAGCTCCAGCAAAGAGCGATAATAATCAACTCTTATCATCGGATCAATTAAAGCCATGAGGGTTGCCACAATCAAGGCCACCACAAAGTCGGCGTGGGGCATCCGGCGAAATATTTGCAAAGGCCGGAAAATGTTGAGCCGAATTCTCATGGCCTTATTCAACCTCTTGAAGTTTTGGAACATTTGCTGCTATAATTGGCTGAGGCTGTCGCCAGATTCTCTTGAACGCAACGGCTAGTGCAATACAGACGTAGAATATTACCGCATGGCGTTGGTCTCCGGTCAAACCAAAAATAACGGCAAGAATGAGACTTGTTTTGAGTGTTTCGGAGAGTCCTGCCCCACTGTAGTCTGAAAAGGCCAAAGCGTTGCGCCTGAGCTGGCGCAAATCATAAAAAGTTGCGAACAGCAGGGTGACAAAAATGGCTAAATTAATCAGCCCGGTTTCTGCGGCGATGCCGAAAAACGTATTATGAGGCCCAGCGGAACCAATATAAGGCTGATAACGGGTTAATTCGTTCACAAACTGTCCATAACCTATGCCAGTCAAAGGATGCGTTTGGATCATTCTCAAGGCACCCTGCCAGATTAACGATCGGCCTTGGCCGGTGGGATCGGCCATCGCCGTTTCGAACAATCTCTCCCAAAAAGCGGCTGGAACACAAAAAGCAATGATCAAAAACAAGACAAAGGCGCCCATCAAGTATTTGAAATTCAGCTTTCTGCGCAAAATCAGTAAAAAGCCAACGAATAAACAGATAAATCCGCCACGAGAAAAGGTCAAGAAAATCGTTAAAACCGCAAGCGGAATACCCAAAATACAGAGCCGTTTCACTAAAACCGAGCTTTTCTCGTCTTCCAAAAGGTAAAAGAAAACGGGTAAAATGGTTACGAGTGTGAAGGCGACGCCGTTTGGACCCAATCCGGTAGTGGCCGCTCGCGTGTAAAGATCGGTCTCGCTTTCGTAAGCATACGACGCCCCAGACATGAGTCCGGTGAAAAAAGACTGAACGATTGTAAGCAATGAGACCGTCACGCCGATAAAGCCAAGAATGAGCAAAACTTTCCTCAAATCCGCCATGCTTCTGACCGCGTTGATGGTTGTAACAAAAGAGACAGCGACCAACAGCAAAGGCTCGAAAAGAGAAATAATGGGCCGATCGCGAGACGCCAGCGCTGTGATGAATAATGTGCTCCAAGAAAACGCGATAAACACAAACAGGATCAAAGATTGAGGCCCGGTAAAATAAATCGGCTGCCCTTTGGACAATAAAAAGAACAAAAGGCCAACCAACATGATCATGCCAACACCAATAGACGGTCGAAACACTTTTGATTGAGGGATATATTCGTTTGCACGCGTAATGACCAAAAATAGAAAACAGACGAGGCCGACAACAGGCCGGCGGATGACCAGAAATAAAAACAGACACACCAAGCTGCCAGCGCTCAACAACAGCTCAATATCGGTTATGAAGTTGTCGGTAAATCCTAACATGGTTAATGAAACACAAAAACTTAGAAAATCAGGCTCTCATAGATTTCGGTAGTAAGAGCAACCATCTTTTCCATGGAAAAATGCCTGTGAATTCGATCCCGCCCGTTTTGGCCCATTTCTCGAGCGCGCTCGATTCGATCCAGCAGCCATAATACCTTTTCGGCAAAGGTATTCACATCACCGGAGGGAACCAACAAGCCGGTTTCGCCATCGACGACGAGCTCCGAGCAGCCGCCGACATCCGTGGCGACGACGGGCTTGCCACATGCCATATACTCCATGACTGCATTCGGCAAGCCTTCTTTGGTTGAAGTCAGGACGCCAATATCAAAAAGCGAAATAATGTGCAGAACTTCCTCGTGGCCGCGCAAACCGGTGAAAGCAAGATGATCCAAAATTCCGAGTTCTCGCGCTTCGTCCTCCAATGCCAAACGCTCTTGCCCGCCTCCTCCGACAAGAATGAAACGGACACGGGGCTTCGATTTAACGATCATTGCCGCCGCGCGCAACAAGAAGCGGTGATTTTTGGCGCTCTGCCATAAATTGCCGACCAATCCGATTATTTGCTCGCCGCCACTTATGTCAAATTCTTTTTTCAGCCGTCTTTTTATATTGGCCGACGAACCATTATTCAAACCGTTAAGCTGTATGCCATTGGGGACAACGGAGATCTTCTGAGCTGGAATCTTGAATTTATGCACAACAATTTTTCCGCCACGATGCGAATTAACGATCATTTTATCGACGAAACGATAAACAAATCTACCAAGCCAGGCGATCGCTTTTTCGCTGATCTCACCCGAGGAACGTTCGGAACAAATCATAATTTTTCCAGGCGTCAAGGCATTGGCCAACATATTATACATATTCGCATCATGAGTAAAGCTGTGGGTTATATCGATCTTTTCTTTTCGCAGCAGGCGCGTCAATTGCAGGACTCGGCGCAGATCAAACCTGCCATGCCGGCGCAAAACCCATACGGCAATTCCAGCGTCTTCGGCATCTTTAACCAGTTCACCTCCCATGGCGGTGCAACAAATTAGCGGCTCAAAACGGTTGCGATCGATCCTTTTCGCCAATTCCACCAGTTGCCGTTCGGCCCCGCCGATTTTAAGCTGGCCGATCAGGTAAAGAATCTTTTTACGCTGCATTTTCCCGTTGCCATTTATTTGTTTGAAAATTGTAGCGCTTGACAATTTTCGCAGGTGCGCCTGCAACGACACAATAATCCGGGACGTCTTTTGTAACGACGGAATTGGCACCAACCACGCAATGCCTTCCTATCCTGGCGCCGATAATTGAAACATTTACACCTATCCAGCAATCATCGCCTATGCGAACTCTATTTTTAAATATAACGGGATGATCCATTATAGGAAGCGCAATATTTTCATGGTCATGAAGGTTGTCCGCAATATATACCCGGTCTGCGATAAGCACATTCTTGCCTATGTGAACGTCTCTTATACAAGAAATAATTGAAAAATGTCCTATAGTTGTACAATCGTCGATAACCAGCTTGGGTGTAAAATCATCTCGCTTTTCCGCCGTAAGCCAGCCTTTATAGTGGATAGTAACATTGTCACCGATTTCGATATACTCAGCGCCAGCGATTCGCAAGGGAGAAATTATGCTTGATTTGCTCCCAAAATTTTTAAAAGTCGAGCGAAAAAGCATTCTCCACATTCGCCGGTAAATCCTGCCAACATAAGTATAAAGCTGGGCTGCAAAATGATAATTGAACATTTTTGCGTCTCGGGTCATTTGTTTCGGTTTTTCAAAAGGAGCCATACATACTTGATTTGAAGATACCAAGATACGAAAGCTGACACCGATTTTTTCAAAAATCTATTGGAGTTGGCCAGCTTGGCGATAATTAAAGCTTTGAGAGGTTTAGAGGACTGGCTTATCTCTTTATTCATCAACTCCGAGGCGATGGTCATGGTTTCCCGGTCATTTCCCAAAATGCTTTTAACGCATAAATAATTGGATATCGTTTTCCTCACAAAGGTTTCCCATCTTTTTCTAATTCGCTCTTTCATCGCCTCGGTCAATCCTTCATCAAAGAGCCATTGCTGCAAAATTTTCTTATGGCTGAATATAACCTCTCTGAGATCCCGGTTGACAGACTGAGAATTGACATGACACAGGAAAAAAGCGCATGGCTTCTTGGATATGTAAAGTATGTGCTTTCTTGCAATCCTCATCATGAACTCTTGATCCGCAGAACCATTGACAGAAGAGTTCAATAGCCCCACACTATTTATGACCTCTCTTCTAAACAGGACGCTTTCCCAAGTGGGCAAGCCCTTCTCCCATATATTTAAAAGTCCTTCGGGAGGGGAAACCAGCCCAGACGGCCAGCCCTCAAGAGTTGCCCTAATATTTTGCCATTTCTCATTAAGCAGAATTGTTTGGCCGGCAAAAAGAACGGCTTCCGGATGGCGGTTCAAGGCATTGACCGCCTCTTCAAAAAATTGCGGAAGCAACTTATTGTCATCCGCCAGAAAAGAGAAATATAGGGTCGTGACTTGTTGCAAGCCATAATTGAAATTGGGAATCGCCCCAATATTTTGGGGGTGACAATAATATTTAACCCGCGGATCATCTTTGGCAATTTCTGCAACAACGGCAGCGGTTTCGTCTTCGGAAGCATTGTCATAAATACAAACTTGAAAATGCGAATAGCTCTGGCGCAAGACGCTGCGAATCGCTCGCTGCAATAGTTTGGGACGACGATAAGTCGGAATAATCGTCGTAATCAAAGGCATCGAGGATATGGCATTCATTTTCTTTTCACCTCAAGGCGCAAAAACCCCATACTTGATACAACCTCTTATTCTTCCCGCCCGATTGCCAAGCATGGCGATAACAGGCGCCAAGTTCTCTCGACGCCAGATTCGCAGAAGGCGTGTGAATACACCATACATCCAATAAATTAAATTCCGCAGGATTTCTCCAAGTGAAAGCCTGGGCATACCCAACTGGCGATACTTTTTGTAAATATACACGTTATACTCACCCCAAAGCCGCGACTGCCGATACATTTCAATGAAAGTATGGCGATGGCGATAATGAACGACGGCGTCTTTTACAAAATACAACTCTGTGCCGGCAAGCTGTACCCTCCAGCAATAATCTGGATCTTGAAGCACGATCATGCTTTCATCAAAGCCGCCGACGGCTTCGTGTATTGAACGTTTGACGCCTAGGCCGCTCCCACCCGAATGCGGCAGGTACGGAGGATAGGAATAGCTTTGCAGCCCATCATACTGGACGCCGCCCCGATATTTTGTTTTCCAAGACTGATTCAATTTTTTATGATCGAGACGCGAGGCTACGAAATCATGCTTGGAGAGCGCCTCGGCTATGGCGGCCAACCACCCAGGGGCGACTTCGTCATCGGCGTCGCAGAACACCAGCAACTCGCCTTTTGCGGCGCGGGCGCCAACATTAGAGGCGTAGGCCGGGCTTCGCTTCGCCGAGGCATCGACAACGCGCAAATTCGGCAGCCGTTGTTTATAGCGTTCAACAATGTGCACCGATTCGTCGGTCGAGCCATTGTCGGCAACAATAATTTCCCACCACCCTTCGCTCCACCGTTGGTTGGCCAGGGCCTCCAATTGAACGGCTATGGTTTGGGCGGCGTTGTAGCAAGGGATGATCACACTTACCTTTATGGCATCGTTACTGTTGTGTGACATATGAATTCCTCCGCCAGCTCTTTCTCACATATTAACCCGTGGCACCGGCTGTTACGAGCACACCGCCGGCCTCCTCTTCCATTACTTTCAGGCGATTCAAAAAGTTTATATCAGCCTTCTGAAACCAGTGTTGCCTTTGCGGACGGCCAAGCTTTAACAGCTCCGGGATGGTTATGAAACGGTAACAACCTTGGAGTTGCTTTAGAAGCAAGTCGACGGCTTGCAGTGTTGAGCCGCGATCGGCATATCTCTTATCTATTGCATCGTAAAGCGCGTCATGGAATAGAATCACGCTGCCGGGTTGAATTTTACCCATAATCCTGTTTGCCATCCACTGGGCATCACGCTCGAGCCAGTCCTGTGCGATGATGCTCCACGTAATGACTTCGTACCCCAGCCACAGGGCATCAAGACGTGAAGCGAGGCTTTGATGACCATAAGGCGGTCGAAACAACTTGAGTCCGTACGGATAAATCGTCTTTGCACAGATGCGTATTTGTGCCCGGCGCTGGCGCCCTGAAATATATGGAAATGATGGATGATCAAAGGAATGATTGCCGATCGCGTGGCCCGCATACGCAATCTGCTTGACAAGTTCCGGATGGCATTGCGCCGCCTTGCCGATCATGAAAAAAGTCGCGCGAGCTTGATACTTGTCCAAAATGTCCAAAAGCCGGCGGGTAAATTCAGGGTGTGGTCCGTCGTCAAAAGTGAGCGCCGCGACAGAATCTTGTGTCGCAACATGCGTGATGGTTCCCAGGCAATTCCGAGTCGCCATACCCAAAATTCGGTGCAGGATTTTAAGCAGGTGAACTGGCATAATTCTCCTGGTTTTTCGTCGTTGCTGATTCATTTAGAATTACACTCGGCCCAAATACCAAAATTAATATCATTAGGCGGTGCTTCATGCCAATTTGAGTCCACCTCCCCTGTATGTTGTACTGTATACCAATGATGCCCATTATAACGAAGACGGTAATTCCAACTTTCAAGCAATTTAATTATTTTTTCGGGATCGACGTGAAACAAATTACGCATCAGGCGAACATGAAATTCCACGAAAATAACAGGCATTATTTCTTTGCAAATTCGTTCCATGCCTTGAATGGCAAAATACTCAAATCCTTCGATATCCATCTTGACCAGTGTGGGTGCAATTCCTGTTTTCTTATAATAAGTATCCAGTGAGAAAAATTTTTTCTGAGTATTATCGCCAATTTTGCGGTTTTTGATCGTTAAATAAGATTTGCAGTAAACACGATTGTTGCGTCGCAATACCCATGAATTAAACGGATGTGGCTCAAAGCTGACGATTTGTCCTGGTTTGGCAGGTTTCATGATTTGAAAAGCCAATATTGAATAAAGACCGTAATGCGCACCTACGTCAAACAATATGGTGTTCGGGTGAATGGCGTCTCGAAATTTCATGGCAAAGGCATGCTCATATCTTCCTTCTTTATCAACTCCCGTTAAATGTCCCTCACGAGTGTCGTTATTGTATATTTCAACCACTTTTTTAGGAGCGAAAAGTGTTATGCGCGTATCAGCGATTGGAACGAGATGTTCAGCCAACTTTGCGTCATATTTGTACCAATAATTCCTCAAAAGCGGCGAAGATAATATTCTTTTACCAATTTTACGTATCAGTTTCATGGTTACTCATTCGCCCGTAGATAAGGAAGCAAACAGTTGATAGTTGAGGCAGTTATCATTTTTATTAAAACAGTCGTTGACGTCATAACGGGGAATATCCCATCGGCGTTGTATGTCCTTGGGCGTAATGACTCTTCGCCCCATGCCAAAGCCGGCCCCAATTCCCAACTCCTTCAAGACGCGTTTCGTTGCTGTATTAGAAAATCCATAAGGGTAGGCTACGGTCAGTTGCGATTTCCCAACGATGGGAATTAAGAACTCCACAGCGGCTTCGATATTTTGTTTCTGCTCCTTATAGTCCAACCTGGGAAGAACCTTGTGATCGTAGCCATGAATCCCTATTTCATGACCTTCGTCAGCCAATCTTTTCAGGTCGTCTGCACTCAAGTAAATTTCTTTTGCCGCATCTTTTTCGCTGCCATTCCCAGAGACTTTGGAAAAAATGATGTCCAGCACCGGCATCAGCTTGTCGTGAGGAATCAGGTAATTCAAATCCAGCTTGAATTGGCGTATTTCTTCCGTGTCATATCTGTAAAACTGATAGCCGTTGGCATAGTCCACAGCTTGTCTTTCAACTCCTGCCGGATTCTGTTTATCCAATTCCGCATAAAACGCTTTTGGGAAATCTTTCAGTCCGAGGCGCGACATCAGGAATTGTATTTTCTGCACCGTTAAAATTCGGCCTTCGACGCAGGGTTGTGCACAAACAAAAAATGTGGCAGGAATGCCGAAACGCTTCAAGACCGGCGCGGCAAATCGATTCGCGTCCTTGAGTCCATCATCAAAGGTAATGACAATGCTGGACTCGGGGAGGCTGAGGCTCGGGTCGACCAAATCTTTGCAGCGGCAGAAGGTGAAGTTTTCGCGGAGCGCAGTTAGCTGCTCGGCAAACCTTTTGGGTGATTCTGCTGCTTCCACCTTAAACGGCAACCCCTCTACCGAGGGGCGCAGAAAATGATAGTTGATGGCGAGGCCATACCGTTCGCCAATGGCAATGGGCGCCGGCTCAAAATCGAAGTCGATATTGGAGGCAGTCCGTTGCCTGCCCGCTGTCATCGAAAGGCCAAATTTTACGGCCTCCTGCGGATTCATAATCGGCCATTTTCCCGGCAACGTGAAAAGCAGGCTGTCACATGCTGTATCGTAGATGCAATTTATTTTTTTTCCTACTGGAGCCGCGGCCAAAACCTTGCCGGCAAATTTGCGTTGATATTCGTGGGAGGAAATCAAAACTTCATCAACCTCATTCCAGGAAACTTGCGCCAGGCTCAGCTCCCGATAAACGCCGTCGAAATCCCCTCTCTCACCCATTTCCTCATCAAACGGCACAAATCCAACAACGTTGATTGAAGGGAACTCCGGTATGTAGAGAAAAAGGCATTTCGTGTGGGCTCTCGTGCCAACGATCAGGATATTCTTTTTCTCTTCCTGCCAACGAACCATGGCTTTTTCCAGCTCGTATTTCGCGCGATAGTCTCTGTGCCATTCGGCGATCCGGTTTTCCTCGTCGAGATAAGCTTTCATTTCATGCACATTGTAGTTGTGCAAATGCTTTTTAGTCAAATCATAGTAATGAGACTCGATCGCCGCCTTTCTATCGGACTCCATTTTTTGAACCAATTCAGGCCGGCAATGTAAATGGCAATCAATGGCTTGGCCCTCAATAATCAAATAGTCGATGGAGGTGCGCAATGCACAGATGAGGGCATCCAAAGGAGTTTCCACGATCGGCTCGCGGTTAACGTTGAAAGAAGTATTCAAAAGCACCGGTATGCCTGTCACCTTGTAAAAAGCCTTGACCAAATCATAGAAATTGCCGTGGTCCTGTTTGGTCACGGTCTGAATACGCGCCGTGCCGTCTATGTGAGTCACCGCCGGGATCAGCTTTCTTTTGTCTTCTTTGGCATCAGCAACGATGAGCATGAAAGGGCTGTCCACGTCAATGTCGAAGTAATCAGCAACGTGCTCGCGCAGAACCGCCGGGGCGTAAGGCCGGTAAGGCTCGCGGAACTTGACTGAGCTGTTTAGTTTATCTTTCATTGCTGGATCTCTGGGATCGGCAAGAATCGAGCGATGTCCAAGCGCGCGCGGGCCGAATTCGCTGCCCCCTTCGAAGACCGCCACGATTTTGCCATCCGCAAGCCAACGCGCGATCTCCTCATTCGTTGCCGGGCGATGGTTGATTTCATATTTTTGCAAAAGGCTTTCTATTTCTTTTTTATGATAAACCGACCCGCAATAAGCATTGGGCATGGCAACAAAACAACGCCGGAACGAATGCGAGGGCGCCAGCATTTGGTAATAGGCCCAAAGCGCCGCTCCAAATGAAATGCCGGTATCGGAGCAGGCCGGCTGTATCCAAATTTCATCAATGGGGGTTTCACGCAGAATCCGATAATTGGCCCGGCCATTCAAGCCGACCCCTCCTGAAATGCACAGCCGCTTGGTGCCGGTTTTTTGGTGAATATAGCGCGCAAAATAGAGCAGTTGCTCTTCGCATTCCTGTTGAATCTCATAAGCCGCTTTGGGGAAAGGATACTCCAAAACTTTCTGGCGATCTTCGCAATAGGGCACGTCTTTGCCGACGAGACGGGAAATGGGATAGCGGCTGTAAAAACCGCTATAATCCGCCGTCATACCTTCATTCGCGGTTTTAAAGTCAAGAACTTTTCCTTTCTGTTCAGCCCCATACGGCGCCAGACCCATGACTTTGCCATAACCTTTTTCAGGGCCATACGGCAGCACCGCGCTGGTTACAAAAGAATAAAGGCGGCCAATTCCCCAATCGAATCCTCTTTCCACCCAGGCAATCCGGTTGCCTTCAAAATGGTATGCGGTTTGGGTGTTCAACTCCGACCCCATGCCATCCACGACCAAGATGCCGCTTTCATCAAAACTCGACGGATAATAACAAGAAGCCGCGTGGGCGTCGTGGTGGTCGATAATCAGTATCCTTTCCCGCGGATATCGCAACATGAGCTTGAGATAATCGTGCTCAAGCTTGCGATAGGCCGGCCCGCTATTGTGCCATCGCGGAATGCGGGCATAGTCCGTGGCAATGTAGTCCACCTGCTCCAAATCTTCGAGGCCGAAATGCTTGAGGCAATAGTCGATTCCTCTGAGAGGAAACATATACGTGTGCTTGATGCGGGTGAGGCGGTCTTCGCCAATGCACACGTAATCGATTTGCCCGCCGCTTTGGGGAATGCGAATCAATGAAGCACTGGCCTCGTAGTTGGCAAAATTGGGAACACCAAGTATGTAAATATGCTCGGACACACGATCTCCTTCAATTGCATCTTAGTTGCTTTTTTGATTATCAGTACACGTCAGCAAGCTTTTCCATTTATCTATTCTTTGCTCGATCGCCATTGGGTTAAGATGATCACTCTCGTGTACGCGAAGAATTCTCACGGCCTTATTTCGCCGGAGCTTCTTATGTCTGATTCTTCGATATTCGTATAAACCCCACTTAGGAAGGCGAAATCTCCCCAGCTTGGTCACGGTTTCTCGATTGGGCAAAGGCGGAGACTGAACTTCACCCCGGCATATTTTAGCCAGAAATTCCGCCAGGTTCCGGATTGCATCACCACGTGGCTGCATCGTCGTTCGTGCCCAGCCCGCAAGCTGGTTATTCTCTGAAATCATAAAGCCATTCAGACAGGCTTTCGTACACTCGTCCTGCGTTTTGATGTGGGTAATATAATCGTGCCAGTCGGAATGAAGAAATTCAGGGATTGGATAAGGCTCGAGCAAATAGGCCATCTTGCCGGCGAGGGCGGCCTCAATCAGGCTTGTGCTATAAGATGAGATGACAACATCGCTGGCCATTATCCATTCGCGGATGCTCTCTTCTTTGATGAAATGCATTCGCTCCGGAATCACCCCGATAATCTGCTGTGCGGCAATCCTGAAATCATCAAGGGGTGTGGCCGGTCTGGGACGGATGATTAATTCCACACTGCTGTGACTAGTCATCCCAACACACCATTTCATGATTTCTTCCAGCGATAAGCGCGCGAACCGGATCATCATATCGGCTTCGTCGTTGCTTCTGCCTCGCTGCAGCCAATCTGTCTGCACTTGCTTATCGGATAAAAATGCCCAGGCGAAGTTTTCCGGAAAGAATATCCACCTTTTGTTCACATCCAAATGATACTGGCTTGCGAGGTCAAGGCGTTGCTTAAAATACTGCCGGTAGGGTTCTTCGTATAGCATATAAGCCGGATAGCCGTTAATAAAAATGTTTTGTCCGGGGATGCCTTGATCCAGCAAATCGTTGGCGAAAAAATCACCCCAGGCGTGGTGAATGACGTGTTTGCGAGCAAACTCATCACGTGGCATTTTGTGATTGCGCGTTGCGGGGCAAAAGAGCTGTTCCCAAGCCAGGTTGAAAAACACGGATTTGCGCCATTCCAGTAGAGTGGACTGATAATCTCCTGCAGAGTAACAATGCGTTAAAGCGACGACGCGCGGGCGAAACCGGCTAAACGCACGCGGCAGCCCGCTTGGCCAGTGCACCAACTCGAACCGCATCCCATATTGCTGTTCAACGATGCACTTGACGGCACAAGCGACGTCCAATTCGCGGGCAACGTGTTCATATAAATAAATGACGTCAATATTTTCCATGCGAGTCTGCTCCTACGCAATGATCGGCCAGGAAGCGGCGCAGTTTTTCGGCCATAAACACTTCAGTTCGAAGCGTGGCTTCCACGGTGGCGCCGCCCAGATGCGGGGTGATCAGCAAATTGTCGTGTTCTCGCGCATACTGCAACAAGGGGCTTCGCTGCCGGCCTTTTGCCGGCTGTTCGACGGCTAACACATCCACAGCCGCGCCGGCGAGGTGGCCTTGTTCCAACAAATTGATCAGCGCGATCTCATCCACAATCGCCCCTCGGGAGGTGTTGAGGATCCATGCGCCTCGCGATAAAAGACGCAAACGTTTTTCATGCAGAAATCCTCGCGTTTTTGCATTTAACGGCAAATGGACGCTCAAAATCTCGCTCCACCGCAGCATCTCTTCAACGGTCTCAAAGCGGCGAATGTCATTCATCCATTCTTTGCGGTAAGGATCGTAAGCGCCAACTTTCATTCCGAAGGCAATGCCATAGCGAGCGACTTGTTCGCCGATGCGCCCCATGCCCAAGATCCCCAGGCGCTTCCCGTTGAGATCATGCCCGCGAAAGCGGTCGCGATCCCAGCCGCCTTGCCGCACGTCATCAAAGGCCCAAGCAATCCGGCGTGTTAAAGCCAGCAGCAAAGCCCACGCGTGTTCTGCGGTTGCTGGCACGGTGCGCAAAAATTCTTGTTCCCCTTGCAGGCTAAGAATGGCAATATTTTTTTCCCGTGCAGCCTCAAGGTCAATGTGATCCAAGCCAGTGGCAGCGCTCACCACAACCTTGAGCCGTACCGATGATTCCAGGATTTCTCGCGTCACTCGCAATCCAAGGCGCACGAGCAGGGCGTCGAATCCGTGCACTCTCGCCGCCAAACTTTCCTGAGAAACCGGCTCTTCCACCAGTTCGCCAAGGCTTTGGAGAATTTGACGCGCCTCTTGGCTAAAATTCTCCGGTTCCGCATTCAAAATGCGTATTTTTACAGGCGTCGTTGTTTCCATAATTGCACAAGCGGCTCTGCTATCAAAAGATCGCGCTCGTCATCAATGTTCAACAAGAATTTGCTGGGAATGACGTAAGCTTTTTTGCGTTTTCCAATGACCGTTTTCTGTTCGACTAAAACCGACCGGCGAGTGGCATACAAGGCGCCGTTGCGGTAATAGACGGCTGGGAGTTCCTGCCGCTGCGCCATCTCCCATTCCGGCCAAAGAGATTGCATCCGGCTTTCCTCGTCGAGACGGTACATCCGCGCCGGATGTACATCATTCATGGGGGACACGCTAATAATGCTGTCCACCGCTGGATCATTGGCAAGCATCATAATGACGGCATCGACACCTTCTCCTGTCCGGATGGGCGAGGTTGGTTGTAGCAAAACAATGGCGTCGTAGCGCTCGCCAGCTTCACGCTCGGCATGCGCCAAGGCATGAATGAGCACCGGCGCCATGGGAGTATCATCCTGGGCCAACTCCGGTGGGCGGCACAATAAAGGCGATCCATAGACCCCGGCAAGCTCGGCGATCTCATCGTCATCCGTGGTGGTCAGGAAATTCGTGAGCTTCCGGCTTTCTTGAGCCGCACGGATGGCATACGCAATCAGCGGCTCACCGGCGATCAATCGCACATTCTTGCGCCGCACGCCCTTAGAGCCGCCGCGCGCCGGAATAATGCCAAGCGTTTTCATTCAATAAGTCAGTCGTTTTTTAATATTCAACTGTGCCTGAGACAAAAGATCGGCGATCCGTTGTCCTGCCTTCCCATCACCATAAATGGGATTGGAGGGATAACGTCCATTCGCCAGATGATGGCAAATAGCATCCTTAATCGCACACCGGTCATAATCAACATCAATCACGTTATTCACACGTTCGCGGCCAGTTTGTCGAATGCCGATATTTACTGCCGGCACGCCAAGATAGGCGCATTCGCGAATCGCCATGCTGGAGTTGCCGACGATACATTTGCTGTTGTAAACAAGACTGAGGAAATCCTCCGGCCACATGTTTTTGAAGAAATGGATGTTAGAACCCGGTTCAAACTCGCGAAAGATCCGGATGCCTTTGGAAGTGCCATCCGAACCGGCATCGACATTCGGCCAGAACCATAAAGCCGGCATGCCCAGATCTCGCATGGCGTAGAGGGTTTCCGTGACTTGTTGTTTGGCCTCGGCATATTCGGTGGTTACTGGATGCTGAATAACCACCAAGTAGCCATTGGAAATATCCAGGATCGGCCCCACGCCTCCATACTTGGCAAAGGGGTCAACATTCGGAAACGGCTTTTCCATAATTGCAGCGGCCAAGTCAATCGAAGGACAACCGGTTACGAATACTGTAGCCGGATTTTCTCCCATACGGATCACGCGTTCGGCGGCTTTTTGTGTCGCGACAAAATGCAAGTTGGACAACTTAGTAACAGCATGGCGCACTTTTTCGTCGATCGATCCGGTCACTTCGCCGCCCTGAACATGCGCAACCGGAATATTCATATAAGAGGCCGCAACAGCCGTCGCCATCGTTTCGTAGCGATCCGCTACAGTCACGACAACATCGGGCTGCAGATTGTCAAAAACCGTCGCCAGCTCCAATAACCCCAATCCCGTGGTTTTGGCCATGGTGACCAAATTTTCTCCTTCCAGCACCATGTTGACCCGCGCGGCGATCTCAAAGCCATCCTGCTCAATGAAGCGTATGGTGCTGCCATAGCGATCAAGCAGAGCCGAGGCAGCCACCACAAGCTGCAGTTCCAAGGCGGTATCCGATTGAATCGCTTGCAAAACGGTTTTAATGCGGCTGTAACTGGGACGCGCCGTTACCACCACACAGACTTTACGTCGCATGAATCTTTCTCAATCCAAGATTGCTTCGCTCAATAATTCATCAGCAGCCAGATTGCGGCGCAAACGACGCCCCAAAATTTCCGGCAACCGATGCGCCGGGATACCTGTGCCCGGCTTTTTGACAATTAAATGTTCTTCTCTAAGCACAATACCGGCAGGTAAATCAACTTTTGCGACTATACTTTTCGTAAATAAATTGCGCATGGGCGCCATTTTATCGGCCATGGCATTCTTGTCTACCGGATTGGCTTTCATCTTCTCAATGAACCGCACGCCTTCGACGAGTTGGCGCAATTCGATGGTCGTGATTGATGATGTGACATCCGGGCCAAACATTTCACGGCTGAGCGTGACATGCACTTCGAGAACTTCTATGCCCAATGTCGCAGCGGCCAAACCTGGATAAATGGCGCCGGAGTGATCGGAGAACCCGGCGTCACAATCATAACGTTCGCGAAAAAAAGGAATCAAGTTCAAACCGACTTGCTCAGGCGGACACGGATACATTGAAGTGCATTGCAAGACCGTAAGCGGCAATCGACGCGCTTTCACTCTTTCCACGGCAGCGTCAATCTCACTCAGCGGGCTAATGCCGGTGGAGAGCAAAATCGGCAAACCGCTGGCGGCGATACGCTCGAACATGGGAACGTTGCCCACTTCACCTGAGGCGATTTTCCAGGCCGCGACACCAACACGAGTCAACAATTCCACTGCTTCACTGGAAAAAGGAGAACTCAAAAATTTCAAGCCGCGCTCTTCGGCGTGGCGCTTCAGGCCGTGCCACTGGTCTTCAGTGAATTGCATGCGTTTCCAATAATCGTAGCGAGTGGCATCTTGCGGGCTGAACTTCACGCGCCATCGCTCAGCGGGCGAGCTTTCAGCGGCTGCAAGATGAGTCTGAAACTTGACCGCATCGGCGCCTGCCTTCGCAATTGCATCAATAAAAGCATGCGCCAGGCCCAAACTGCCGTCGTGCGCTTGTGCGACTTCGGCGACGATCAGGCATGTTGAATACTCGTTATGATTACTTACCATGATTTATCGAACCTCCCACCGATGCTTAACCAACATGTCGCCGCCATCATGAGGATTGAGCTTGCCGGTGCCGAAGAAATCGCCATCGACCACGTCGAAGGCAAAAGCTTCGTGAATATCATCCGCCATTTGCTCGTCAATTTTGCACCATAAATTGGCGTAATAACGCCCCGGCAACAGGGGCAGTTGCGGAATGTGGCAAACAATTTGGCCATGGCGCGACAGCCGCAAGGCCCGGTCTTGGGAACTGCGTGACAAACACACGAAAAGCCGCTGTCCATGCACGTTGGCAACTCCCATCCGTATAATTGTTGGTTTTGAAGATTCTTTTGTCATGATATAATCGAGCACAATGTCCAGATATTCTCCGCTTTGGCCGACATTGACTTCGCTTCCATCTTTGCTGCACAATCGTATGTCGGTGAACCGCATCATGCCGTTTCCACGCCGATCCACACGTTCCGCGAGCCGAACGGAATCCAGCACCGAGCGGCTCTGTTGAAGATAATGCGCGATAACTTGAGCGGTGGCGCCCTTTTGCACTAACTGCCCGGATTCCAAGAGATAACATGAGGCGCACAGATTTTGAATGGCCGCCATGTTATGGCTGACAAACATAACGGTTCGCCCTTGCTGCGACACATCTTCCATTTTACCCAAACATTTGCTTTGAAACGCCACATCACCCACCGCCAGAACTTCATCAATCAATAAAATCTCCGGCTCCAAATGTGCCGCTACCGCAAAGGCCAAGCGCAAATACATCCCACTCGAATAATGCTTAACCGGCGTGTCAATAAATTTTTCCATCTCGGCAAAATCCACAATTTCGTCGAATTTCTTGTTAATCTCGGCCCGCTTCATCCCAAGAATTGCCCCATTCAAATAAATATTTTCACGGCCCGTCAATTCCAGATGAAAACCCGTGCCAACTTCAATGAGCGATCCAACCCTGCCGTGAATCTCAGCGAATCCCTCCGTTGGCTCCGTAATGCGTGAAAGTATTTTAAGCAATGTGCTTTTGCCCGCGCCATTGCGTCCGATGATGCCGACAACTTCGCCATGCTTGACTTCGCAGGAAATCTCCTTGAGCGCCCAGATGGTTTCGTTGAGTTCGGCTGCGCCTGTGGCTTGACCACGCAAGAGCCTGCCGGCCCGGCGAAACGGCGCCGAAATGGCATCAGCCAGCGTATCGCGCAAAGTTTTGTATCTTTCCTGTTTTCCGCCGATACGGTACTGCTTGCTGAGCCCTTCCACACGGATCGCAATATCACTCATTAGATTTGCCTATACCACATCTGCAAACGTTTTTTCCATTCTGCGGAAATAGAATGCTCCACTGACCATTAAAGACAATGACACGAATGAGGAAACAATAATAATCGGTCCTGGCGACGTATTTGTACCCAACAAAGCCCAACGAAAGCCTTCCACAACGCCCACCATCGGATTTATTCCGTACAACGTTCGCCACGGTTCTGACAGCAAGCTGCTCGGATAAGCAATCGGCGTCGCAAAGAGCCAAAGCTGTGTCAAAAAAGGTATCGTATAACGCACGTCACGAAACTGCACATTCATTGCAGAAAGCCAAAGCGAAACGCCAAGCGAGGTGAGCAGGGCAAGCATGAGAAAAAACGGCAACCAAAGAACGTCAATTGTCGGGACAATACCGAAATAAAGCATCATGCCCAAAAGCATCACAAAGGCCAGCACAAAATCCACGATCCCGGACAAAACAGTGGCGAGCGGAATCGCCAAGCGCGGGAAATACACTTTTTTAATTAAGTTCGCGCTGTCGACCAAACTGTTGGAGGCCATGCTCAATCCATTGGCAAAAAATGACCATGGCACTAACGCGGCATAGCTAAAAATCGGATACGGCATGCCATCAGAAGGCATTTTGGCCAGTCTTCCAAAGAACAGGCTAAAAACGATCATCGTGAAAAAAGGTTGTATGATCGCCCAAGCGATGCCTAACACCGTCTGCTTATAACGGACTTTGATATCGCGCCAGACAAGAAAATAGAGCAGCTCACGATACTCCCACAATTCGCCAAGCTTCAAAGCCACCCAACCCCTTGACGGACTTATTTGAATAACCGGCACCGGCGCGGCCTCAACAGCCGCCAAGTTGGATTTGATGCCACGATGTTCAAGCAACACTATCGTTTCCATTCAGTCATTTAAGTTTTGCTCATCGGCCGCACAAAAATTTCCGTTACCTCGGCACTGCGCGGCAAGCTGAGCGCCTGAATCACCATTGCCGCCACATCTTCCGGTTGCATCAGACGCTCGGGGTGATAGGCTTTGCCTTCCATTTTATGAACCAACTCTTGCATGAGGCCGGCCGTGCGCCCGGGATAGACGCTCAGAACCCGCACGCCGTCGGCATTGATCTCCTGCCGCAAGCTATCCGCAATCGCTCGCAGCGCAAACTTGGTTGCACAATACTGGCCGACATTGGCGCTTGCACTCACGCCGGCGCTGGAATTGATAAAGACAATTTGCCCCCGACGCAGTTTGAGCATCGGCAATAACGCCTGCGTCAAGGCATAAGGCGCGCGAACGTTGGTGCGGTATTGCCAGTCCAATTCCTCGACTGGCGCCGACTCCAGCCGACCAAGTGAGATCACGCCGGCGCTGTGAACCAGCAGGTCAATATGACCAAACTCATGCTGAAGATGTTTCGTCAACGCGCTTATGTCAGCATCCAGCGTCAAGTCGGCACGATAGCATGTCCCATTCCGAATACGCTGCGCAACGGTTTCCAACGTTTCCAATTTGCGCCCGACCAAACAGAGTTTTGCGCCTTGCGCCGCAAGGCCTAAAGCAATCGCCCTGCCGATTCCGCTGCTGGCGCCGGTTATGACGGCAAACTGATCACTGAAAGTTTTCAAATCGTGCTTTTCAATCATTAATCCGGCTGTAGCGCTTCCGAATGCTCTTTCAACAAATTGTGCTGGATCAACAACTCTGCGGCCTTCTTGATGAAATCGAATTTGATGCCAGCGCGCTCGGCAATATCCAACAAGCTATGCGATCCATCCGACAAATTCAAAACCCACAGCATCGCCAGCTCGTTGAGTTTTACATTTTCTTGGCCGCCGATCAAGCGATACAGCCCGCGCCTGCCCAATTGCGGCTCACACTTAGGGTTTTGATTCAAATATTTCTTGTTATTCTCCAAAACCTCCATCACCGCCAAATATTTAAAAAATGAATCCGCCAGATATTCGGGTTTCACAAAATCCAGATTGTCGGCTGAAGTGTGATATTCCGGAAATTGGCCATGCGGCGTCCGCATCAAGCAACCGACGGGAAGATTGAATCCCGGCGAGCAAAACTGCCGCTCGTCATAGCCATAAGGGCTGAAGTCGAGAATCGCATAATCGTTGCCGGAATGTTTTAACATAAGCGACACGGCGCGGTCGATCTCCGCATGGCCCTGCCGGCTTTTTTTGTAAGTCGAATGGCCCGCATCGCCTAACAATGTGGCAACCAAACCGTGCTTGATTTTGGAAACCCTCGCCTCATTTAAACAGAGCCAAGCAATCGAGCCAATCGTTCCCGGAAGGAAAAGGAATCGACAAGAGTATCTCAAAGAACGAGAGCGCAGATGCTTCGCCAGAAATGTCACGAGCGCCACGCCGGAAAGATTGTCATTACACAGCGAGGGATGGCAGGCATGGCATGAGATCAGGACTTCGTCGGTTTCTTTTCCCTCGAGATAATATTCACCATAAGTCAAATGCCCTTTTTCCAATGAAGAATCGATGCAAACTTCATAAGTTTCGTCCTTCAGCTCCGAAAACTGTCTATGGCTCAGACAAAATCCCCACGTCTCGTTATAGTACGAAGTCCGATAAGGAATCCAGTCCGGATGCTCGGGCAAAGTAAAAAGATGTTGCTTTAATTCCGCCAGCGGCATCCTGGTCTTAACGGGTATGCTATAACTAACAACGTGCAAGTTGGATTTTCTAAAATCTATGACCCTCGTACCCCTCGAATTCTTTACATACGCGTCATGAATGTTCCACTCTTTCGGCACTATCCAATCGAAAACTTGCGTTCCACTTGGCACTTCATGGATTTTCAACGGAATATGGGCCTTGATGATATTAAGCGTTTCGCGAAAGCCATTGCCGGTAATGCTGCGGCAAATTGGATATAACTCAGCCACGAGACGATACATCTCCGGCCCCACCTCTTCCGGATGAAAAGCCATCTTGTGATCTGTCACTTTCATCGGCGTCTCGTTTTACAGGGCAAAGTCCGGATAATTCCGATCACGCTCCGAGATGACTCGCACCTCAACCGGCCATTGGATGCCAAAGGCGGGGTCATTCCATCTGACGCCACGGGCATATTCAGGAGCGTAAAACTCCGCCATCTGATAAAAGGCCTCGGTGTTGTCATCCAAAGTCAGAAACCCATGTGCGCAGCCTGTCGGAATAAAAACCATTTTATGATTTTCCGCGGTCAATTCAACCGCAAGCCACTGCATAAATGTTTCCGAATCACGCCGGAGATCGACAATCACATCATAAATCTCTCCCCTCGTGCATCGAATCAGTTTGGCCTCTTCGCATGGCGCAGCTTGATAGTGCAGTCCGCGCAATGTTCCCCTTTTTTTATTGAATGATATATTACACTGCACCCATCGCGGACTCGGCCCATACCTGGCAAATTCCCGCTCGCACCAAGCTCGGGCAAAAAAGCCGCGCGCGTCTTCACTTTTCTCCGGTTCAATAATAAATACACCCGTTAATTTTGTCTTAATAAAAATCAAGAATAAACCTCGACTTTGGGTATGGGCACGGCAAACTTTCCTCCCCATTCGCGGATATGCTGCATCTGCGCCATAATCTCATCTTTCAGATTCCAAGGCAAGATCAGCAAGTAATCCGGCTTGGTCTCTCTGATCTTGTCGGGATGATAGATCGGAATATACGTTCCCGGCAAATACTGATTCTGCTTGTGAGGGCTGCGATCAACCGTATAATCGATGAAATCGGAGCGGATGCCGCAATAATTCAGCAGCGTGTTGCCTTTTGCCGGGGCGCCATAACCAACAACGGATTTGCCCGCCTTTTTAACCTCTATCAGAAATTTCAACAGTTCTCGCTTGGTTTCATGCACTCTTGGCGCAAAAGACGAATAAGTTTCTATACGATTCAAACCGGCTTGCAACTCGCGATGCTTTAAATGCTCAACTTGCTCAGTGACGAACTTGGTATCATCGTTGTCATGCCGGAGGAAAAGGCGCAATGAACCACCGTGTGTGGGCAACTCGTCCACATCAAATATGTTCAAGCCGTTTTCAGCAAAAATTTTTTGGACTGCGATAAATGAGAAATAAAAAAAATGTTCGTGATAAATGGTGTCAAATTGATTTTCCTCCATCAGCTTTAAAAGATGGGGAAATTCTACCGTGATGACGCCTTGCGGTCTAAGCAAGGTTTTCATGCCTTTTACAAAATCATCAAGCGCCGGCGCCTGCGCCAAGACGTTGTTCGCGATCACAAGATCAGCGCGAAAACCTTCCGCGACAAGCTTGGTGGCGGTTTCGATGCCAAAAAATTTAACGATGGTTGGAATGTTGGCGGCTTGCGCGACTCTGGCTACATTTTTAGCCGGTTCCACTCCCAAAACCGGTACGCCTTTTTTCTTGAAATACTGCAGGAGATAACCATCATTGCTTCCGATTTCTATAACCTGGCTGCCGGAATCGAAGCGGAAACGGCCCATTATATGTTCCACGTAGGTTTGTGCATGTTCGAGCCAGGTTGCAGAATAAGACGAAAAATAAGCGTAATGACTAAAGAGTTGGTCCGGCGCAAGAAGCGTCGGCAATTGCACCAGAAAGCATTCGTTACAAACGAAGACGTGCAGAGGATAAAAACATTCTTGTTGCTGCAAATCTTCTCGCCGAAGATAAGAGTTTGCCAATGGCGACATTCCCAAGTCGATAAAAGAATGCGTCAAGCGGGCATGGCAAGAGCGGCATTTTAATATAAACTCCATGCTTTATTGCCAAAAAAATTGGTGATCGATCTGTCCGGCTTCCAGAAGATATTGCAATTGCTTGAGGCGAGTAAAAGCCCTAAATTCAAAAACTTCTCGTGTTAGGGCTACTTTCTCGAATAACTCCCGCAATTCCGCGGCGCCGGTTCGCGCATTTCTTTTGCATCTGAAGCCGGGGAGGCGGGAATTAATTTTTTCAAAAGACACACGATAGCTTCGATTGTCACCGCCGTTTGCGCCGAAAACAAGCTCGCAGCCCGGGAAAACTTCTGCTACCATTTGAGCGATTTCTCTGACCCTGAAGTTTTCCTTGCTGTCGCCAACATTAAAAATCTGATTGTGAACAATCTCACGAGGGGCTTCTAAGGCACAAACTATTGCTTCACAAATGTCGAGAACATGCGCCAAGGGCCGCCACGGCGACCCGTCGCTGTTCATCTTGATTTGCTTCGTTGTCCAGGCCAAGCCAGCCAAATTGTTCAACACCAGATCGAAGCGCATCCGTGGTGAAGGGCCATAAACCGTGGCATTGCGCAAAAATGTCGGCGAGAAATCATCATTGGCCATCGCCGATACCTCGCGCTCGACCAAAACTTTGCACTTGGCATAAGCCGTCTGCGGATCGGGTTGCGAAACTTCCGTTTTATATTCATCCGAGCCAACGCCGTAGACGCTGCAAGATGACGTATAAATAAATCGGGCGATTCCGTTTTTTTTGCATTTTTTCGCCAAGCTGACGGTGGCCAAATGATTGATTTGATATGTTATTTCCGGATTAAGCTGACCGAGCGGATCATTGGAAAGCTCGGCGAGATGAATACAAGCGTCAAACTTTTTTAAATCTCCTTCGGTTATGTGCCGGAGATCTTTGTTTAGACAAGCGGGAAATTTTGTCATGCCGGGATTATACAGCCATCCGGCTCTATAATAGCCGGTGTCAAACCCGGTAACCCGGTGTCCTCGCTCAAGCAACAACCCGGCGAGCATAATGCCGATGTATCCATCCGTGCCTGTGACCAAGACTTTCATGAAATCAACTCATGCGTGAATGCTGCGGACTGAATTTACTCCCAAATTTTCCAAGGCGCTTTATCGCCGTCCCATAGTTCCTCAAGAGCTCTTTTCTCTTTGAGCGTATCCATGCAAGACCAAAAGCCATAGTGTTTGTAGCCCATGAGTTGGCCTTCTTCGGTTAAGCGCAGGACCGCTTGACGTTCCCAAATAGTTTCATCATTTTGAACATAATCGATAGCCCTGGTGTTTAAAACGAAGAAACCGCCATTAATCCAACCTTCGCTGGCCTCGGGTTTTTCGAAGAAATTAACAATCTGCCGACCCTTATAGACAATTCTCCCAAAGCGCGCCGGAGAACGCACCGTTGTCACGGTCGCCAGCTTGCCATGTGATTGATGAAATGACAATAAAGCTTTAACATTCAAATCGGCAACGCCGTCGCCGTAAGTAAACATGAACGTCTCGTCGCGATCAAACCATTTTCTGAGGCGTTTCAGCCGCCCACCGGTCTGCGTATATAATCCCGTGTCCACTAAATGGATTTTCCATAGCGGTTGTTTGCCATCATGCACTGTGGTTTTGCCCGTTTCCATGTCGATGGAAATATCATTATTGATGGCATAAAAATTAAGAAAATACTCTTTAATCACTTCCCCCTTATAGCCAAGAGCAATAATGAATTCATTGATGCCATAATGGGAATAGATATTCATGATGTGCCACAAAATCGGGCGGCCGCCGATTTCGACCATGGGCTTAGGGCGCAGATCGGTTTCCTCGGATAAACGGGAGCCCAATCCACCGGCCAGTATAACGGCTTTCATATCACTTTGCCACTTGTAAATAAAAATAAATCTGCACCAAAACGGAAAGCTTGGCGATAAAATCCAGCGTATTTTTTACCGTCACCGTACGCGACCCGGAAACAATAATGGTGTCATCCGGAAATAGGCGGGGGATCATGTTGCGATTGCCGGTCTCAAAATATTTTTTTAAGTCAACCTTTAAAGAATTGGGTTGACCATTTTTCGCAAAGCCGCGCAAAATTTTTAGCTTGTTCAGCTTGGCATCTTCGCGAAAGCCGCCGGCGAACGCAATCAGCGAGATGAGATCGGTTTCATTCGGCACCATGTATTGTCCGGGCTTGTTGACATACCCGAGAATGTTGACCGGAATCAACAGTTCATCTTCTTTCCCAAGATAATATCGCGAGGCGCCGATACGTTCGCGTAGTTGTTCCGGAATTTCTTGTGCAAAGCTGCCCTCGCTCGCCAAAATAGTGAGCCCAAAGAGCAGACAGATAGCGATTCTAGACATGTTCAGGCAAACCTCCAAACTTGACCGGCATTATTTTCCGAGTCGGTTGAAAAAGTCGTGGTGACAAAATGATAGTTGATTCGCAACGTTTCACAGAGATGGAGCAGATGCGACAAGTCGCCATTGGTGTTTTCCGGCGCCGCGATATAAATCTCTTCAATTCCATAAAGTTCCTTCAACATGGGCAAATCATAAGAATTGCCCATGATTTCCAAACCATGAATTTTGCCGCCACGCTGATGGGGATCACCGTCCAAAAATCCAACCGGAGAGCCGCATGGTCCAAGATTGGCGAGAATTCTGCGCAAGAGCAACTCACCTTCGGCGTTGGCGCCATAAATCATAATCTTTTTTTGTGGCGACGTTTTTGCGTCGACGGACGCAGATTGAAAAGAGCTTAACAAAAGCCGCATGCCGCCCAAAAAAACGATACTGAAGATTGCATTGAGAATGAGCGCAGATAGTGGAAATTTCTGATAGCCAAACAGGTAAATGACAGCAGCGGTCAACATTGTGGCCAACAAGATTGCCTTGATAATCATCAACAGGTCCTTCTTGCCGGCAAATCTCCAGATTTGTTGATAAATTCCCCAAAAAACAAAAACCGTCGTTAGCCAGAACAAGAGAATCGGTAAAATCGCGAATGCTTGCCGCCACAAAGTCGCACTGACCCTAAAATCGTATTTAATCAACAATGCGGCAGCGAAGGCCAAAAGGCAAAGTCCAAGGTCCAATGCCAGATGGTTAATCTCGTGTTTTCGGCGGAAGAAGTGAGCGGGTTTCAGCGGCTCAAAGAGGGTCACGCCGACGGCCAGAAAGAAATATTTGAGATCGAGCCAAAAGTTCCGCTCTGCAACGTAACGCACATCGCGGGCGAGCTTTTGGGGAAGGATATGCTCGACATAATAAGCTTCGACATCGCTCAAATTTTGCGGCAGCAAATTCTTTTCATTGCGCCAGACAATCTGGTTGGGGCCAAACAAACCCGGCTTGACGGCGAGCACCTTTTTTTGTTCCGAATTGTAAAGGCTGACGATTTCGGGAATTTCCGGCCTTGGGCCAACAAAGCTCATCTCGCCTCTTAAAATGTTGAACAATTGCGGAATCTCATCGAGTTTGAGGCGATCCAAAACCCGGCCGACCCTCGTCAGACGCGGATCATATTTGGGGCTGATCGAGGGGCCGAAGTTGACGGCGTGAGGCATTTTACGGAATTTGTACATCCAGAACAGCCGGCCATTTTTGCCGACGCGCCGGTGCTTGAAAAATACCGGACCGGCCGATTCGAGCTTGATCAGGAGGCCAAGCAGGATAATCAGGGGAACAGCAATCAGCAATCCCATTGCCGCCACGATGCGATCAAAGATTTCCTTAAGCATTCAGCTATCTTCCCTGAAGTAAATGCGCCAATTTGCAGCCGAGGGTCGCTAAAATTACGGTGTAACATCGAAAGGGCGGCAACTAAATCGGCGACCCTTGCTTGTTTGGCGAATATCGATGATAAGTTTTCACGATCATCCCTTCATCCCTTCCACATTAATTGAAAAGATTAAAAATTTCACTAACGGCTTGACATACCATGTCAACGTCTTCCGTCGTCATCAACGGATGCAACGGCAGCGTCACTTCGCGCCGGCTCGCTTCTTCGGTGAGCGGCAAGGCGCCAACGGCATGGTGAAACTGTTTTTGGTAATAGTGAAACCGATGCACCGGGGGATAATGCACACTCGTTTGAATATCGCGATTTTTCATCTCCAACATGAAATGAGAACGCTTCAACTCCGGCGGCAACAAGATGGGGAAAAGATGAAACGCGCCCGTCGAGCCATGATGACGAAAAGGCAATCCCAATCCTCGCAACTTGCCGAGTTGGGCCTGGTAGCGCCGCGTCACTTCTTGCCGGCGCCGGTTGTTCGCTTCAAGTTTCTTTAACTGCACCAAGCCCAGCGCCGCGCGAATTTCATCGATCCGATAATTAAAGCCAAGATCGATGACATCGTAACTCGAAGCATGGCCTTGATGGCGATCCCAGCTCATCGAGGTCATGCCGTGCGAACGCCCCAAGCGAAGTTTTTGCGCCAAGCTGTCGTTGTCCGTCACCAGCATACCGCCTTCTCCGGTGACCAAATTTTTATTTGAAAAAAAACTGAAGCAACCGATGTCGCCGAGCGCGCCGCACTTTTTCCCTTTATATTCAGCGCCTACGGCATGGCAGGCATCTTCAATAATCGCCAAACCATGTTCGTCCGCAATTTTTCGAATGGCGTCCATGTCACAGGGATAGCCGCCGTAATGCATGACGGTGATACAGCGCGTCAGCGGCGTAATTTTTTGCTGAATCGCTTCCGGCGAAATGTTGAAATTGTCGAGACTGCTAATGTCGGCAAAAACCGGCGTGGCTTTGCAATAAAGCGCGGCATTCGCGGTTGCCACAAAAGTCAAAGACGGGCAAATCACCTGATCACCGTGGCCGATACCAAGCGCCCAATGCGCCAGATGCAAGGCGGCGGTGCCGTTCGTCACGGCAATTGCATGTTTCACACCGCAAAAAGCCGCAAACTGTTCTTCAAATTTTTGCGTGACAGCGCTCATGGTCAACCACCGGGAGCCCAAGACCGCCGCGACTTCTTGAGATTCTTCAATTCCCAAATCAGGCTCGGCGAGGGTCACGCGCCACTTGTTAGTCAAGATGTAATTCTCCACGAATTTGGTTGAAGTCGCGCACGGCGCGATCGTAATCGCAGTGCCGTCCAATATCAAGCCAGTAGCCAGCAAACGGATACCCTACCACCTTTTCGCCGGACTGAATAAGCCGGTTGATGAAATCCGGAAAATGCGCCGGCTGGCCCTTGGGCAAATCCAAGAGAATCCGCGACTCGAAAGCGTAAATTCCCATGCTGACGTTGAGCAAGATTTCCGGTTTCTCACGGTACTTTTTGAGGCGATATTCGCCGTTGGTTTCAACAACGCCAAGATCGGTGGGAATGGCCTGCCGATACATGCCGATAGTCACTGCCGCTTGTTGGTCGCGATGAAAATCCATCAACATCCGATAGTCCAAGGTCGTGAGCAAATCGGCGTTCATCACCAAGACGGTCGATTCAAGGTTTTCAAAGAGCGTCAGCGGCGACAGCGTGCCCAGGGGTGTTGTTTCGACGGAATAGTCGATTTGCAGGCCATATTTTGCGCCATCGCCGAGAAAAACTTTAATCAACTCCGCCAAATAACCCAATGTAATCGACACTCTTGTGAAACCATAGTAGCGCAATTGCTTGACGATGATTTCGATAATAGGAGCGCCGTCAATCGGAATCAGCGGTTTAGGAAGAACAGACGTATAAGGATGCAGTCGCACCCCATTTCCGCCCGCCATGATGACTGCCTGCATAAATTTTACCGTTTTCAATCAAATGACATATTCGATTGTTTTCCGATGACTCGGTCTATGTTTAACCCATTCAATGGTTTTTTTCAAGCCTTCTTCGAGCGAGGTTCGCGGCTGCCACTCCAGCATTTGACGCGCTTTCAGGTTGTCACAGATCAAGCGATCCACTTCGCTGGCCGCCGGCCGCACGCGGACGTGATCTTGGACAATTGGCATCTCGCGTCCCACCAAATGCCGGATCATTTCACAAAGTTCCAGAATAGAGGTTTCGCGTCCGGTGCCAAGATTGATGATTTCGCCGATGGTCTGCTCCAAGCTCACCACTTTCAACAGTCCTTTGACCGTATCTGCGACATAATTAAAATCGCGTGTGGGATGAAGCGAGCCAAGGCGAATGCAATCGCTGCTCAGGGCTTGCGTGATAATGGTCGGAATGATCGCCCGCAAGGACTGTCGCGGCCCGTAGGTATTGAACGGTCGAATCACCGTCGCACTCAAGCCAAAGGAGCGATAATAACTGAGCACGATTTGATCCGCCCCGATCTTGCTGGCGGCGTAGGGAGATTTTCCTTCGATAGGATGTTTTTCATCAATCGGGGCATAATGCAAGGTTCCATACACTTCGCTCGTTGAAGTCTGTACGAAGCGTTCGATGCCACTTTCAAGACAAGCATTGAGAAGATTCGCCGTGCCGACGATGTTGGTCTGCACGAAGTCCATCGGATTGACATAAGAATACGGAATGGCGATCAGAGCGCCAAGATGAAACACGAAATCGACATCGCGCACGACTTTGCGCACGGCATTCGGATCCTTTAAATCACCCCAATGCACCTCGAGAGAATTTTTGATTTCATCAGAAGCTAAGGCATCAATATAGCCGCGATCATTGCGCGAGTTATACCGAATAAAGGCGCGAACGTGTGCACCCAATTCCACGAGGCTCTCGGTTAGATGGCTCCCAATGAAACCGCCTGCACCCGTAACTAAAATCTTTTTACTTTGCCAATTCACAGCTTTCCCCTTCCGGCGTTATATCTCGGGCTTAAAACACCGTTTCATCCTAAAAATGCCGTTTTCCTCAAGACTTCCGTTTGGAATGACGCTTGCCTTTGCTATAATACTTGGCGTATTGTTTATAATATTTAGTCGTGCCATAAATGACATTCGCATCAACCTTATTCAAGACCACGCCCCAAAGTTTGTTGCTGGTCTGTTCCAGAATTTTCTTGCTGCGAAGAAGTATGGTTTTATCGGTTTCTCCCGCGGCGACGCAGAATAAAACTCCGTCACAGTAACGGGCAATAATGCTGGCATCAGGCATGCCGATCACCGGCGGCGTGTCGATGATGATGAAGTCGGCAATGCGACGCAACATTGACAGAATCTCTTCCGTCACCGGTGAAGTCCAGAACACGTCCGGAGCCAGCAATGGATCACCCATGGTGAGAATCTGCAGATTTTCCATCTCGGTCGTCTGCAAAGCATTCTCAAGTGCCGGAAAAATCGCCTCATGAAAACTGCGAAAGCTCTCTTCCCTTCCAAAGTCGACTTCAGAAGAGCTTTCCGATTCTGGCGAGGCATTGATCCCGGCAGGCAACGCTGGCCAGGTTTGCCTCGCTTCCACAACTAGATTCCTCAGACCGGGCGAGCATGACACATTAAAAATTTCGTGCAAAACCGGTTTGCGCAAATCACCATCCAGCAACACTGTTTTCTTGCCGTGTCTGGCAGCAGTCAGCGCCAAGTTGGAGGCAATTGTTGATTTTCCCTCGGAAGGTCCGGAGCTTGTAATCATCACGAGCAACGGCCGGCGGCGAGCCGAGAATTGTAGCGAACTCCACAAATAAGAGTAGGCATCCTGGATGAAAGGCATCTCGCCATCATCGCCGATAAGCATTCGTTTTCGATGACGGCCATTTAATTCAAAAATAAAACCGTGCTTGATTTGCGGCACCAAAGTGAGAACCGGCAACCGTAGAATCCGCTCAACTTGCTCTTGCGTGCGGGGCGCTTCTTGCAAAAATTCCCGGACGAAGATCAAAACAAGGCCGACTGTAACACCCGTAAACAAACCAATCATAATGTTTAACATCTTTCTGGGGCGGGTGGGAGCACGAGGCCTTTCCGCCGGCTCAATCACACGAATGTTGCCGATCTCAGCAGCCTCACTAATTCTTGCCTGTTCTCGTTCTTCCAGTAATTTGGTGTAGATTTTGTTGTTTACCTCCTTGTCACGCATTAGGCGGACCAAGGCCAGCTCTTTGTCCGGAAGTTCCTTTAAATGACCGGAGTAATTGTCCAGTATTTTGCGCAAGTGGGCTTCCTGAGCACCCAGCGCTTGCAGCTCGACATCAAATGATATCGACTCTTCGAGATATTTTTGAAGCTGGGAAATCGGATCGATGACGCCTTTAAGTTTTTCTCCTTGCAGAATTTGCATCGTGCTTTGAACCAGCGCTTGTTTGGTCTGGTTGATTTCCGATTTCAAATCCTTCATTTTGGGATGATCTTCCGGATAGTTTTGCACCAGCAAATTCGAATAACGAATTTCAAGCTCGACCAGTTTTTCTTTCAATTTGACCGTGAGCGGGCTGTTGATTTGGGTGATCGAGCTGGTCAAATCCTGTTTCTGCTCGTCGAGCTTCTTTTGGGTCACAGACAATTTCTTTTGCTGCGCATCTTTTTCCGTTTGAATCTTATTGTAAAGCACTTCCGCCTGGGTGACGCGCTGCAAAATTTCTTTGGATTCGTCCTCCAACGAGGTGATGTTCTCATGCGATTTGTAATCCCGCAGCGCATCTTCAGCCTGTTGCAGCCGATCTTTAACGACGCGGATTTGCTCATCCACAAACTCTCGAACGCTGGTATACTCTTGCCGGCGAATGCGGAGATTGTTTTTTTGCAAGACCGTCGAGATCGTGTTCGCAACGATTTTGGCTAATTCAGGATCTTCGCAAGCATAAGCGATATTAACGAGATCGGTGGTTTTAATCAATTCCGCCGATAAGCCCGCGCGGATGAGGCTGACAACATGACGCTCAACGTCAAATCGAGCCGGCAACGGTTCGGGAAAGCGAAAGAGCTGGCGCACCGAATCCGGCAAGTCGTCATAAACTTCCTTGGCGAAAGTTCGGGTTTTGACCTCCTGAATGCGATTGGCCACAAAATTTCCGCGATACACCGGCCCGGCAAAATCAAATGACGGCATCATTTCTTTATTATAATCTTCAAAGGCAACAATCGCGTTTGCTTGATACATCGGCGTCGCAACATGATTATAAAGTAAAACCGGAACGATTGCCAAAAGGATACTCACCAACAAAATGAACTTGCGGCGCTGGACAATATCCAAAATTTCGGCCAGAGACAAATCCTGTCTTTCCTGCTTTTCCATTATCAATTGGAATGATAAAGTTTCTCAACCACTTTTTCCACCACCTTGCTAATTTGGCGCGGTTTCATCGGTTTCTGAATTTGAAAAAGAACGCCTTCTTTCACCATCACCGCTTGTTTTTCAAACGACAGATCATCATCGAGCACAATAATGCGGGACTTCGGCTTGAATCGTTTGATAACCGACAAAATGCCCTCGCCTTTAAGCTCGGATATAGATGGATCGAAAATGACCAGATCAACAGGGCGTTCGGCAATGGTGAGGAGCATATCCTTGGCGTTGTCAAAAGCGAGAAGTTCAACTTTCCTGTGTTTAAGAACCCGCCTGAGTTCTTGCGGAATTTGCTGATCTGAAGTAGCCACTAGCACCACGAAAGCGCCTTCCCTGGTTCTTTCCCACCTTGCGTCCATTATTTGTTCCTTAACTTCAACCAATGTACGCATTTTAACAATTTTCGTACCGTTTTGTTATAACACTAAAATCAGGCTTCAACTCAATCGTTGGTTTTTGTTAATAGTATATTTACAGAAAGCAAGAATAAAAAACAGCATAATGACCTAGGACAGTTTTGTCACAGAAAAAAATAAATAGTCACTTTGATCAGCTTTAGCTAATCACAAGAAATTATTTTAATTAAAACTTTGTGCAGGAGCATTGCCAGAAATGTCACAATGCCAGAAATGTCCCCATCGTTGCGATAAGAAAAAAGCTCAAAGTAGTTTGTAGCGTTGGGCAATACGATAAAGCGTGCGGCGGCTTACTCTGGCTTGGCGGGCGGCGGCTGGAATGTCGCCGTTGTTCTGTTCAAGAAGATTTTTGAAGTAGTTGCGCTTAAAAGCGGTAAGATTCTCACGCCAGGTTTTTGGGGTATAAGGCTGTGCGACTGGATCGGTTGTCTTCCCCATCTTTTTCACCCTTATCTCATTCGGCAAGTCTTCGGGAAGAATGATGTGGCGCGGGCAAAGAGCAACGACTCGTTCAATCGTGTTCTGCAGCTCGCGGATATTGCCCGGCCAATCGTACTCTCGAAGAGTTTTAACGGTTTCCGGCGCCAATTCTTTCATGTCAATCTGATTGCGGGGGGCAAATTTGCTGATGAAATAGTTGGCTAAAAGTGGAATATCATCTTTCCTCTCGCGCAGCGCCGGCGCATAAATTGGAATCACGTTCAAGCGAAAATAAAGATCTTCCCGCAAGACTTTTTCACTGACGGCGAGTTCGGGTTTGCGATTGGTGGCGGAAATCAGCCGCATATCAACGTCGATGAGATGGTGGCCGCCGATGCGGCGAAACTGCCGTTCTTGAAGAACGCGAAGCAGCTTGGCTTGCAGCAACGGATCCAATTCACAGACTTCATCCAAAAAAAGTGTGCCGTGATCAGCAAACTCCAGGAGTCCGTGTTTCCGTCCAATCGCGCCGGTAAACGAACCTTTCTCAAATCCAAACAACTCGCTTTCAAGCAAATTTGAGGGCAGGGCCACGCAGTCAACCGGAATGAAGGCGTTGTTTTTGCGCTGGCTCAAGTGGTGAATGCCATGCGCGATCAACTCTTTACCGGTGCCGCTTTCCCCGAAAATCAAAACACTGGCGTCGGTTATCGCAGCTCTTTGCATGGTTTCGAAAACATCGAACATCACCGGACTTTTGGTCACGATGTTTTCAAACGAATCGTTATATAATCCGTTTGGCGTTATTTTATCTTCATCGAAATCAACGCCGAGGGTGGCCGCTTTGCCAACTGCAATGAGATGTTGGATTTCGTTTTCCGAAAAATTCCGTAGCGCAGTAAAAAAAAGAGAGAGCGTGCCACATGATGCGAGGTTGGAGAATAACGGAATGGTAACAAAGGCTTTTATTCCTTGTGCCTGCAGGAAATCAGGAAAATGATCTAACTCTTTGCAGCCAGAATCGGGGGTGCAATTACAATAGAAGGGTTTATCAATCGCTTCGGCTGTTAGCAAAAACTTTGATAATTCTTGTTGATCCGAAGAAAGAACATTTTCTTGTGGGAACGACAAAATTTCTGCGGGGGCAGGATCAGAATTTGATGCGAGAGATATAATGCAAATTGGAGCTTGAAAAGCGTTAGCGGTTTGGGCGGCAATTTGTTGTAAAGCATCGCGGATTCGGCTGGTGATAGCTAACATTGCCATCTTCCTTCCCATGAATTCCCAAAAAAATCTCAATCTTGAGAAACAGAACCTCAAGTTTGAGAATAATTGATGCCGGCTTCCCTGAGGGCGAGGGAATAAAAAGGACATTTCACACAGACTTTTACTTCATCTGTAAACAAAACATCGGCAATATGAGTCACCCTTTCTTAAGACGACAATCCGAATCCGGAGTTTTCAGGAAAAATAATAAAAAGTATCGCCCGAAAAAAATGTACCCTCTATTTTTGATTTACTCTTGGTCTATTTGAGTCTTTTGGGGAATTATTTGGGGCGTCTCACCAAACTCACATCCCAACAAATCTCACCGCCACTCATGACCCAAGAAACATCGCGTTATCTTGAGATCACAAACTGCAGCGCGCCAATGTTTCAGTCATCATATTGTAATACTGTTAAATATAAAAATTTACTCCCAAAAAACAAGTTTTTTTTTAAACTAAGTTCTAAATTGACAGCACTCACCTGCACTATATCATGGCAACTTTCACTCCAGAAAAATTAAAGCATAAATTTTTGTGCTCGAACTGCCGCTTTCAAAAAAATCAAGGATGTGGAAATCTGCTTTGAAATGGAGTGGCAACTTGCCATTTGCAACCATTTGCAACTTGCCTCTTGACTTCACCGCAACAATTTCGCATATTGGTAAGAATTTTGACGGTGAGATCAATGAAACCAGCAGCCAAAAACTTCGCGTTATTCGCCGCTTTTCACTTCGTCCTGCTCGTGGGAACAGCCACCTGCTCTCCCAAAGCCGCAGTTGATGACAAAGTTCGCGCCGCTTTGAAACAAAATCAACAGGCGCCGATTTTGGTGAAGCTGAAAGAGCGCAGCCTGGCCAAAACAGCCACGCCCGAAGCGCGCGCGCAGGAAATCCAGCGGTTGCAGAACGCCGTGCTGTCCGCGCTGAACCAAGAAGATTTTCAATTGCGCTACCGCTATCAAACCGTGCCCGGATTCAGCGGCGTTCTATTTGAAAGCGGCTTGCCCAAGCTTGCCAATCACCCGGACGTCGAAAAGATTTCGCTTGACGAACAAGGTCAAGGAGGAATGCTCGAAAGCATTCCGGCGATTAAAGCCGATATCGCGCACAACCTGGGCTTCACCGGCGAGAATATCACGGTCGGGGTCTTGGATTCCGGCGTCGATCTCAATCACCCCGATTTGAAAAATGACGTCGTCTATCAATATCGTTTTCTAAATCAGGGAACGAATGTCGGGCCGGGCGCGCAAGATCAGCATGGGCATGGGACTAATGTGACCGGAATCATTGCCTCGGATGGAACCGTGGCGCCGAGAGGCGTCGCGCCCAAAGCCAAAATTGTCGCCATACAAATTCTCGACCAAAACAATAGCGGCTGGGTTTCGGACTGGATAGCCGGCGTCGATCATATCGTCGCCAACAACGCCGCTTTGCGCGTGCAAGTTATCAACATGAGCCTGGTCACGAATGCGCTTTACAGCGGCAGCAATTGTGACAACGCGCAGAGCCTTTTTGCGTCGGCGGTCAATGCCGCGAATGGCAGCGGCATCGTCGTTTTTGCCTGCTCCGGAAATAATGGCTCGACCACGTCGATGACGGCGCCTGCCTGCCTTTCAGGTTCCATCGCGGTGGGCGCGGTTTATGATTCCAATCTCGGCCGCGAGCCGAATAGCGGAACCTATCGGAACCGGTTTGGCAGCTCCTGGCCTGATTGTGCTGATGCCTCCACATCGTTGCAGACGATAACTTGTTTCACGAATCGCACGGCCAAAGTGGATTTGGTCGCGCCGGGAAGCGCGATTACTTCAACCGGTCTTGGCGGCGGGCTTTCGACTTTCATTGGCACGTCTCAGGCGTCGCCACATGCGGCGGGTGTTGCCGCGTTGATGTTACAAAAAAATCCTGCCCTCAAACCCGGCATGATCCTCAATATGATGAAAAACAGTTCGGTCAAAGTGAGTGATCCGAGCACTAATTTAAGCTTTCCTTTTCTAAATGCCATCGAAGCCTTGGGCCTGGCGACAAAAGTTGACGCGCCGCCGGCGCCGCTTCCCGGCAGTTTCACGCTCGAACAAAACTTCCCCAATCCTTTGCGCCATATAAATCCCACAACCGTTATCAAATATTCGTTGCCGCAAGCGGCTCTTGTCACGCTTTCGATTTTTAATCTCGTTGGACAGGAAGTCAAAAAAATCGTCCCAATCCATCAACCCGCCGGAAGGCATCAAATCGTTTTTGATGCCGGCGGGCTTTCTCCCGGCGTTTATTTTTATCTTTTGAAAGCCGGGTCTTTTCGCCAAACACGCAAAATGGTTGTTCTCGATTAAATTCAATTCGGTTGTGAAAATTGAAGTCCGGCTTCGCGGCTCTCGAATAGCCAGCCGGCTTCCCCAAACCAAACGAGCAGGAACATGGCTAACACAAACGACATCTTCGAAGTTCCCCTCGAAAAACTCCGCTGGCGCTGTCCGCCGGAATCGCTGGAGTTTGCGGCGGCGGATGAAATCACCGGGATCATCGGGCAGGAACGGGCGCAGCGCGCGCTGCGCTTCGGCTTGCAGCTTAAAGCGCCGGGGTACAATGTTTACGTCACCGGGCCTTCCGGCACCGGCAAAAACACGCTGGTTCGCTCACTTTTAAGCGAACTCAAAGGCCAGGGGCCGGCGCCGCCGGATATTTGTTACGTTCACAATTTCCAGCGGCCGGACGAGCCGAGCGTCGTCTATCTGCCGGCGGGCCGGGGCGCGGCCCTGGCCCAGGCGATGGACGAGCTGACGGCGCTGCTGCAAAAAACTTTTGCGACTGCCAATGGCGCCGCCAACGCTGCCGCGAAGCCTCAGCGCGCTTCCCGGCAAAATCTTGAGTCGATCAAAACCCTGGCGCAAAACCGCCTGGCCGAATTGAAAAATCAATTTGCCGACGCCGGCCTCGCCGCGTACTTCGATCACGCGCAAGCGTTTATTCTGGCGCAGGCGGCGCGCTGGCCGGAAGCCACCGCGGCGCCGTCGTTGGCGGAATGCAAGATCAACGTGCTGGTGGACAATTCGCAGACGCAGGGCGCGCCGGTGATCATCGAAACCGCGCCGACTTACACCAATCTCTTCGGCGCCATCGGCCGGGCGCAACATCGCGACGGCTGGTGGCAGACAGATTTTACCCGCATCAAAGCCGGGGCTTTGGCGCGCGCTAATCGCGGTTATCTGGTCTTCAATCTGACCAACGCCGTCAGTGAGCCGGGCGTCTGGCGCATGCTGAAAAGGACTTTGCGCCACCGCCGCCTGGAAATTCAGGCGCACGATCCGCTGGCGCCGAACAATGTTTCGTTGTTGCGCCCGGAGCCGATCGCACTCGACGTCAAAGTCGTGGTCATTACCGATTTTGATGATTATTACTCTCTTTATCGTCACGACGGCGATTTCCGGGCTATCTTCAAAGTGCGGGCGGATTTTGACATCAGCATGGCGAACGACACCGGCGCGCATCGCCATTACGCCGCCTTCATCAAAAAAATTTGCGCGGAAGAAAATCTGCTGCCGTTCGACCGCAGCGCCGTGGCCGCCGTGATCGAGCACGGCGTGTGGCTCGCCGGCCTGCAAAGCAAAATTTCGGCGCGCTTCGGCCACATCGCCGATTTGCTGCGCGAGGCGAATTTTGCCGCGGCAGAAAACGGCGGCAGCACCGTTCGCGGCGGCGACGTGCTGCGCGCGATTGAGGAAAAGAATTACCGGAACCGGCTGGGAGAAGAGCGCTGGTTTGAGCGCATCCGCGCGGGCCGGCTGATGATCGACGTGGACGGCAAAAAAACCGGGCAGGCCAATGCGCTGCTGGTGTTGAGCTATCCGGATTATTCGTTCGGCTATCCCTCGCGCGTGACCGCAGCGGTCGGCATGGGAAACGCCGGCATTATCAACATCGAGCGCGAAGCGGATTTGAGCGGCAAAACCCACAACAAAGGCGTGGCCATCGTCGCCGGCTATTTGCGCGGCAAATATGCGCACGACAAGCCGCTGTCGATGAGCGCCAGCATCGCCTTCGAGCAATCCGGCATCAGCGTCGACGGCGACAGCGCCTCGGTGGCGGAGGTGTGCGCCATTCTCTCGGCGCTTTCGGGATTGCCGTTGCGGCAAGACCTGGCGATGACCGGCTCGATGAATCAAAAAGGCGACATTCAAGGCATCGGCGGTGTCAATGAAAAAATCGAGGGCTTCTTCAACGCCTGCCGGGATCTGGGGCTGACCGGAACGCAAGGCGTCATTATTCCGCAGCGCAACGTCGACGATTTGATGCTGCGGCAGGACGTCATCGACGCCGTCGCTGCCGGAAAATTTCATCTCTACGCGGTCAAAACGATTGACGAATGCCTCGAGCTGCTCACCGGCGTTCCGGCCGGCGAGCAAGACGCCGAGGGCAAATATCCCGAGGGCACGCTGCATTTTAAAGCCGACCAGCGCCTGCGCGAATTGAATAAAGAAAAGAAGGACAACAAAACGCCGGATGAAAAGAAAGATGAAAAATCCGACACCGATAAAAAAGAATCGGCGAAACCGGGGTGAGATAGTCCTAATAACTTAGTTTCTACATACTGAAATCTGTGCAAAAAAATCAAATATCTTCGCCCACAGAAAAGAAATCCTTACAGGCGCAGCCCACAGAAATGGTTTTTGATTTTAATTCTGTGGGCTGCGCCTGTAAGGAGTTCAAATTCAGTGGGCGGTGAGGTTTGCCTGTTTGGCTACGCCTATAAGGTTCCGGCTTGTCCGGTTTATATAATGCAAGAAATAATTGTCCACTGAATTTGAACAGCACAAAAAAAGATTTAACGACGCTTCAAATAATGGAACTTTCAGCGCCTGCGGTGATTGGCATTAGCGGGCTGATTTTTGCGGTGGCGGTGCTTTATTCTTCGGTCGGCCACGGCGGCGCCTCGGGCTATCTGGCGGTGTTGTCGTTTTTCGCGCTGGCGCCGAAGTCGATGTCGACCACCGGGCTGATCTTGAATCTGTTTGTCGCCGGCACGGCTTTCATCGCCTTTTATCGCGCCGGACATTTTTCCGCGCCGCTCACCTGGCCGTTTTTGGTGACGTCGATCCCGGCGGCGTTTGCCGGCGGCATGATTCACGTGCCGATGCAAGTTTACGCCGTGCTCCTCGCCGGGGCGCTGGTTTTCGCGGCTTTTCGTTTGATTGTTGAATTTCGCTCCGCCTCGGAACAAAGCGGCGCGCAGCTTCCGAGCCTCGCAGCGGCGCTTCCGGCCGGCGCGGGAATCGGGCTGCTCTCCGGCATCGTCGGCGTCGGCGGCGGGATTTTTCTAAGCCCGCTGATTCTGTTGATGAACTGGGCGGATACCAAACGCACGGCGGCGGCTTCGGCCTGTTTTATTTTGGTTAATTCGCTGGCCGGCCTCGCCGGACGTTTTATGACCGGCCGCCTGGAAATCGGCGTTCTCGCGCCTTTTGTGGCGGCGGCATTTCTGGGCGGGCTGGTCGGCTCGCATCTCGGCGCCAATCGTTTTTCCGGCCGGGCGCTGCGCCGGCTTCTCGGCGTGGTGCTGCTCGTTGCGGCGTACAAATTGATGGCGGCGGTGTTGTGAAATTTGTGCATTTCAAATCGCGCTGTTTTGATTTATGGAGGATGCCATGTCTGTTATGACAACCGATCTTGAACAAGTATTTAGAACCGTTGACCAATTGAGTTCTGAAGAGCTCGAATTGCTGCGAGAGCGAATTGAGCGATCGGCGCGAAAAAAATTTTCTTCCGCGCCTCACGGCTATCCGGAAGAGGCGGAAGAGCTTTTTAAGATTCCTTTTGAAAAATATCTGGCGTTGTCGGAAGATGAGCGTGCTGCGATCGCCTTTCGAGCTTATAAAATATTAGATCGCTGGATTGATGAGGAGTTGGAAGCTCGACAGGCGAAATGGATGCTGGTTTGTGGCGGGGAAATTCTTGAGTCATCCCCAAAACTCATTGAATACCCAGTACGCGAGAAACTCATGACAATTGGAAAAAAAAACGGGCTGATCCCATTTGTCTTTGTTTATAAACCATTGATCGAAGAATCAAATTGGTCGGCTCTGCCCAAGCTTGATTACTACCCTACTTTGCCACTAACGATTGGCAGGTTTGGAACATCTATTGAAAAGCTCACTTCCGAAGGTGTCGTTATTGAAGCGGACTTTGACACGGGTTCACCCGATCTGTTGCTGGATTATGATCAGATGGTATCTAATGATATAATTGCTGCGCAGCCGTCTTATCAAGAACATTTTCGCCCGCATCTCGGTGAGTTTTATCGTTACTATCTGTTGCCCATCGTTGTTGGAGTTAACGATCATCGCGACAGAACTGTAATAAAAGAGTTCGGTGCGATTTTTGTGCGCAATTGGCGGCAAAGCCCGCTTTGCTTTGTGAATCCTGCGCGAGAAGCGCTGGCTGGCCGCAACCTGTTGCTTGAATTTCCCTTGAAAGTTGAATTGGATGGCGGCAAGAAAACCACAAAAGTAATCGGAAAAAAAGCAGGAAGTAAAAGATCGAAAAAACATAAATAAATCACCCAGAGGCTGAAAACATGCCCAGTGTTACCGGCGTTTTAGAAACCGCCTTGTATGTTGAAGACCTGCCGCGCGCGAGGCAATTTTATCAAACTCTCTTCGGCTTCGCTCTGCTGTTCTCGGATGATCGCGCGTGCGGGATGAACGTGGCCGGCAAACAGGTTCTTCTGCTGTTCAAAAAAGGCGGCTCGGCCAGGCCGATTCAAACTTCCGGCGGCATCATCCCGCCCCACGACGGCGCCGGGCAAACGCATTTGGCTTTCTCTATTTCAGCCGCCGAGCTTGCTGAGTGGGAAAAGTGGCTAACGCAAAACGGCGTGACGATTGACAGCAAAGTCAACTGGCCGGAAGGCGGGCAAAGCCTGTATTTTCGCGACCCGGATCAGCACGTCATCGAGCTGGCCACGCCGGGCACATGGGCGATCTATTGAAAATTTCGTAGTCGATTCTTTAATTGTCAATAAAACAGAGGCAAATCTTATGAACCAGCAGCTTTATCATTCAGCGTTCTCCCAAAATTTAAAATTCATTATCGTGCTCTTGTGTTTTTTCTATAATGTAAGTGTAAGAGCGCAGTCGAGGTCTGATCTTCCCAGTCAGATCGAAATAAAGATTGAAACCTCTCGCCCACAACTGACCGCTGGAACACAAATTGGAATTATAGCGGAAATCAAAAACTTATCCGACTCCACTACCTGCTGCTTTCACGAAAAATTTATTACATTAACTTCGCCTCCCGAAATCGAGGCCAAATTCATAAATAGTGTGTCATGGTATGCTTCGTTCCCCACCGAAACCGATCATCCGCAAGAGTCGCATAATAATTTCATTTGCCTGAAGCCAGGAGATACTTACAAAATTTTCTGGATACGTCGAAAAGAGTCCTGGCTTGGCTCGTTGTTATCCTTCATAGAGTTTTCACCAGGGAACTACAAGTTCATCGTAGCGGCAAAATACTGGACCGACCCGTCATTATTCGCGAACATACAAGATTCATTATTATTTGAGATACTAAAAAATGATCCCAATTACCGTACGACACACCAAAGTGCTGCGCTTGAGGTCGCTGCCCCTCAATCTGTCATTTTATTTGGCGCAGCCATTGGAGGATTAATCGCCTATATTCTTCTTCCCAAATTAAGGCGCCGGTCAAAGAAACCTGAATATGTAGAATCAAAATCTTTTATGTTATTTGATAGGTTCATAAATTTTGTCAAGAAAGGGACGGGCATCCTTGGATCGATGTTGCTAAGTATGATTATTACAATTTTACTTTCTCGAATTTCCGAAGCGCAGTTCCTGATCCGTGTTACCATCGCCGATTTATGGGGCGCCATTGCCATCGGTTTTGTGGCGAATTATCTTGGTTTCAAGCTGCTTGATAAAATAATAACACCAGCGCCTTCCAATCAGCAAGAATCCCACCCTGCATCTGAAGCCGGTGGAAACAAAGTGGAAGAACAGCGCAAAGACGAAGCTGGTGCCCCGATATGAAAATTTTGTCGCTGCATTTTTGTTAAAAGGATGATCTATCGTCATAAATAACCGTAAACGATTGAATCAATCTTCTGTCATACATAGAGAAACCAACTCACTCATTTCTCAAGAGGAGGACACATGAAACAGGTTGATTTTATCAATCCAAAACGCCTCGTTCTGGGCAGCGCTTTGTTGGTGCTGCTGAGCGCGACGTTGGCGTTCGCCCAAACCAGCCCCACCGACGGCATGCGCGAGAACACGCCAAAGGTGCATGCGCTGGTCAATGCGAAAATCGTCGTCGCGCCAGGGCAAGTGATCGAGAAAGGCACGGTGGTCGTGCGCAACGGCGTTATTGAAGCCGTCGGGGCGACCGTCTCCGGGCCTGCCGATGCTCGCGTATGGGATTTGGCCGGACTCACGATTTATCCCGGCTTGATCGAAACTTATTCCAACCTCGGATTGCCAAAAACCGAGGCGCGCCCGAGAACTCCCGGCCAAGGCGCGCAGCCGGCCCAACCTCAAAGATCTGAGCCGGTCGGCGGCGCGGACAATTGGAACCGACAAGTTCACGCGCAAAACAACGCCGCTGAAATGTTCGTGCCGAACAAAGATGATGCGAAAAAACTGCGCGAGATCGGCTTCACCGTAGCGTTAACGGCGCCGACGCGAGGCATTTTCCGCGGCAGCAGCGCGCTGGTGGGGCTCGGTGATGATTCGCCGAACAAAGGCCTCGTCAAAAATCGCGTCGGCCAGCATTTCACGTTTGAAACCTCCGGCAGCTTCGATGATCCCTCCTACCCCAATTCCCTGCTTGGCGCGATCGCGCTGGTTCGCCAGACGATGATCGACGCGCGCTGGTACGAGCAGGCGCAAAATGCCTATCGCAAAAATCCGGCGCAAACCAAGCCCGAAGAAGACCACGCGTTGGCGGCGCTCATTGCGGTCGCGAACGGCAATGAGCCGCTCGTCTTCGAGGCCTCGAATGAGCTGGACTTTTTGCGTGCGGTCAATGTGGCCAAAGAGTTTAATCTCAAATTATGGGTACGCGGCAGCGGCCACGAATATCGCCGCCTCGATCTGATTCGCGCCGCGAACGTTCCCATTATTCTGCCGCTGAATTTTCCCGAAGCGCCGAGCGTTGAAACGCCGGAAGACGCGCTGAACGTCGAGCTGGCCGAATTGGAGCATTGGAACGCCGCGGCGGAAAATCCCAAGCGTTTGCATGATGCCGGCGTGACGTTCGCGCTCACGACGGCAACGTTGAAAGACGCGAAAGATTTTCCCGCGCGTTTGCGCACGGCCATCGAGCGCGGCCTCTCCAAAGAGGCGGCCTTGGCGGCGCTCACCACCACCCCGGCCAAATTAGCCGGCATGGAAAATCAGCTCGGCACGATTGCCGCCGGGAAATTCGCCAATCTCGTGGTCACCGACGGCGATCTTTTCGACGAGAAAACGCAAATTCTCGACACCTGGGTCGCCGGCGAGCGCTACGAAAATAAAAAGCGCCCGGAAGCCGATCTGCGCGGGAAATGGGACGTTACGCTCGATCTCGGCGGCGGCAAGACGGAAACTTTTTCTCTCGATATCAAAGGCGAGCCGCAAAGCCTGAGCGGCGAAATTAGCCAGGGCAGCAAAAAAGCCAAACTCACCAAAGTGTCGGTGGAGAATAAAAGATTGGCGCTGCTGTTTGCGGGCGACTCGATTGGCTATGCCGGCGTGACCCGGCTTTCCGGCGCCGTGGAAAAAGAGTCGGCCATGGGCGCCGGCATTTTGGGCAATGGCGCGGAATTTAAATGGACTTCGAAACGCACGGCGGCCTTTACACCCGAGGCGAGAAAAGATCGCGAGAAAAAATCCGAAACGCCGGCGGCGGTGACACTCGTTTATCCGCCCGGCGGCTTTGGCCGCAGCGCGCCGCCGGAGCAGCCGAAAAACTTGTTGGTGCGCGGCGCGACGATTTGGACGAGCGGCCCGCAAGGCAAAATCGAAAACGGCGACTTGCTAATTAGCGCGGGTAAAATCGTGCGCGTCGGACAAAATCTTTCCGCGCCGGCCGATGCCGTGATTATCGACGCGAAAGGCAAGCACATCACGCCCGGATTGATCGATGCGCACTCGCATTCGGCGGCAGCAGCGATCAACGAAGGGGCGCAAGCCGTCACCTCGGAAGTTCGCATCAGCGACGTCATCGACAGCGACGACATTGGGATCTATCGCCAGCTCGCTGGCGGGCTTACGACGGCGCATACGATGTACGGCTCAGCCAATCCAATCGGCGGGCAAAATCAAACCATGAAATGGCGCTGGGGCGCCGGGCCCGAGGGTTTGAAATTCACGGAGACGCCGCCGACCATCAAATTCGCGCTCGGTGAAAATGTCAAGCGAAGCAATTCGCAGCGCCCCTCCGACCGCTATCCGCAAACCCGCATGGGCGTGGAGCAAATTATTCGCGACCGCTTCAAAGCCGCGCTTGATTACAAAAAAGCTTTTGCCAATTACGACGCTAAAATCAAGGCGTTGCCTGCCGCCCAACGTGACGCCGTCGTTTCGCCGCGCCGCGATCTCGAATTGGACGCGCTCGTCGAGATTTTGGACGGCAAGCGTTTCATTCATTGCCATTCCTACGTGCAAAGCGAAATTCTCATGATGACGCGCATCGCCCGCGATTTCGGCTTCAAGCTCGGCACGTTCCAGCACGTGCTGGAAGGCTACAAAGTCGCTGACGAGATTGCGAAATACGCCTTCGGCGGTTCCTGCTTCAGCGATTGGTGGGCGTACAAATTTGAGGTTTACGACGCGATTCCGTACAACGGCGCGCTGATGCGTGATGCCGGCGTCGTGGTTTCTTTTAACTCGGACAGCGGCGAGCTGGCGCGGCGCATGAATCTCGAAGCCACGAAAGCGGTGAAATACGGCAACGTACCGGAGCAAGAGGCGCTGAAGTTTGTCACGCTCAATCCCGCGAAACAATTGAAGATCGATCAATACGTCGGCTCGCTCGAACCGGGCAAGCACGGCGATTTCACGGTCTGGAGCGGCGACCCGCTTTCGACTTACTCGATCTGCGAGCAAACCTGGATCGAAGGCCGGAAATATTTCGACCGCGCCGAGGATTTAAAAATGCGCGACGCGGTGAACAAAACGCGCGAGATGTTGATTCAGAAAGTGCTGGCCGAGAAGAAGGAAAGCCCGAGAGAGATGGGCAGAACGCTGAGGCCGACGCGCGGGCATTCGCTCGATTTGTCGCCGTTCAGCGAAGAGCGCGGGCAGGATGAGTGTGAGAAGCCGTGAGCGTGGATTGATGGAGTTTTGGAGTGATGGAATTTTGCAACTTTACGAAGTGGGAATCTGACGATACTCCACTTCGGTTTGGCGATTGGCGAAATCAAGCCCAACCATGGGTTGAAGCTTTAACATCATTCCGCGACCGACCAGCGCAGTGCGGTTGGGATTGATTGCAACAAATGGGCTATTGCGCCAATTCTCAACACAAATGCCGTACACTCGCTCTTGGCGGCTTTGCCCGTTTTTGTCTCGCAGTTCCATCCAAATTGATTTGGTCACATAGTCAAAACTCCGCCCAAGATGAAGCGTTGGATAGGCGTCATTTGAAAGCTTGGTTGAATGCCACAAAGCCGATTCTTCAATGAAAAAAATTCGCGGGCTAAAAATGACGAAAGGGAATTTACCGATTTTCTTGCAAAACGCTTCAAATTCTTCTTCATGAGGAAAAGTTTGCAACGCCGGCCCATGAGCTTTTATTTTTCCGTCAACAACAATAAGCCACGCCGCATTCAACTCGTGGAGTTTCGTCTCAATCCATTTTGTATTGTTTTTTTTGGCTTCGACGAGATAACGCCGCTGCTGCTCATTAGACCACGATTCATACTCTTCCAAACTGACGTTCTCACCTTTAAAGTCGTCATCTTTGGTTTCTGTTGGTGAGAATGACAGTCCATTCATTTGTCGAATGATTTCGACTGCCTGAGCCACAGCCTGTTCAGCTTGGTCGGTAAGTGGGCCGAGGCGATTACGAACTTGTTTCAAAACGGTTTCAGTGATCATGACTGACTCCTATAAATTGTATTTTTTGCGCAAGCGTTTGATGACCTCATCAGCATCTTCAACTCGGCCGGCGGCAATATCAGCTTCGGCTTCATCAAGCAGACGTTGCAGCTCAAGCTCGTGCGCACTCATCGGCTTGCGCAAGCGGCGCGCGCGTCGTTTTTTAGCAGCCGGCTTTTGACGAGTCTTTTTGTTCATGCAAATTCTCGCTTTGAAACCTGTTGAAAGTTAATGCTTGAACTTGAAAATTGCAATCAAAATTTTTAACCTCAGAAAGGAACGGAGCATGTCTCACCATTTTTCTTTGCAAAGAACGGCTGATTTTTCCCATTGGCTGTTCATCGTTGTTGCCACTCTGCTGCTTTCCGTTTTGCCTGCACATTCCCAAAACTACACCCAGGTGCCGGCACCGCCGCAGGATCGCGCCATCGCGCTGGTCGGCGGCACGGTTCATACCGTGAGCGGCGCGGCGCTGCAAAACGCCACCGTGCTGATTGAAAACGGCAAGATCACCGCCATCGGCAGCGACGTGCGCGTCCCGCCGGGCGTCGAGCGCCTCGACGTTTCCGGCAAACATGTTTACCCGTCATTGATCGACGCCAACACCACGTTGGGCTTGATCGAAATCGGCGCGGTGCGCGCGACCAACGATCTCGCTGAAACCGGCAGCATCAATCCGAACGTGCGAGCGGAAGCGGCGTTGAATCCCGATAGCGAGCTTATACCGGTGACGCGCGCCAATGGCGTTGCTCTCGCCTTGAGCGTGCCGCAAGGCGGCGTCATCTCCGGCACCTCGGCGCTCATCATGCTCGACGGCTGGACCTCGGAGCAGCTCACCTTGAAAGCGCCGGTGGGCTTGCACATCAACTGGCCTGCCATGACCATTCGTCGCGGGCGCTCTTTCTTTTTCGCGCCGCAAAGCGAAGAGGAGCAGCGCAAGCAGATGGCGGAAAATCTCCAACGGATTCGCGACACTTTTGCCGAGGCCCGCGCTTACAAAAAAGCGAAGGACGCCGAGCAGCAAAAAGGCGTGCCTTATCACGCCACCGACTCGCGATGGGAAGCGATGATTCCGGTGTTGGAAAAGAAAATTCCGGTTTTCGTGAATGCGAATGAGATCAAGCAGATTCAAGCCGCGGTGCAATGGGCGGCGGATGAAGATATAAAACTGGTTATTACCGGCGGGTATGATGCCTGGCGCGCGGCGGATTTGCTTAAAGCCAAAGACGTGGCGGTGGTGTATGGCCCAGTGCATCGCCTTCCCGGCCGGCGTTGGGATGACTATGATGCGCCTTTTACCGCGCCGGTGAAATTGCACCAAGCCGGCGTGCGTTTTTGTATTACGGATTTTGAAAGCGAGAATACGCGCAATCTTCCCTATCAAGCCGCGACCGCGGCGGCTTACGGACTGCCGAAAGATGAAGCGCTGAAAGCCATTACGCTCTATCCGGCGCAAATTCTCGGCGCGGCGGATCGCGTTGGTTCTCTCGAAGCCGGCAAAGATGCCACGCTGTTTGTCAGCAACGGCGACCCGCTGGAAATCAAAACGCAGGTGGAGCAGCTTTTCATTCAAGGCCGCAAGATCGATCTCGGCAACAAACATCGCGCGTTGTACGAAAAGTACACGAAGAAATACCGGCAAGCCGGCTCGCCGAGCAATTAAACTTGGCGTTTAAGATTTTAACTTTTAAAAATAAAACAGCCGGGAATCATCGGGATTTCCGGCTGTTTGTTTAATTCGGCGAACACTTTCCAAATTGTTATGAAAAAACAACGATTGCTTCTGAGCTGTATTCTGCTTTGGTCAAATTCACTTTTTGCCGGCGATCACGACCGGACGATTCTTGCGGCGCGCACGGCCACGCCGCCGAAAATCGACGGTTTTCTCAACGAGCCGGTTTGGCAGCTTGCGCCGGCGGCGGCCGATTTTCTGCAGCGCGACCCTTACGAGGGCCAACCGGCGACCGAACCGACGGAGATTCGCGTTCTCTATGATGACGAAGCGCTGTATTTCGGCTGCATGATGCACGACAGCGAGCCCGATAAAATCGTCGCGCGGCTCACCCGGCGCGACAACGAGATCGAATCCGATGTCATCTCCATCCGTCTTGACAGCTATCACGATCACAAGACGGCGTATGAATTTACCGTATCGGCTGCCGGCGTGAAAGTGGATATTTTGCAATTCAATGATGCCGAAGACGAAGACGATTCGTGGGACGTGGTGTGGGACGTTAAAACGCAGATCCTCCGCGGTGAAACCGGCGTATCGACCAACGATCAAGCGCCGCGAGGCTGGTCGGCTGAGATAAAAATTCCGTTCCACGTTCTGCGTTATGTGCCGGCAAAAGATGGAAAAAATATTTGGGGCATCAACTTCATCCGCCGGATCACCCGCAAGCAAGAGCGGGCGCTTTGGGTCATGGTACCCAAAAGTGAAAGCGGGTTCATCTCGCGTTTCGGGCATTTGATTATTGAAGACAATTTGCCAAACCCGAGACGATTCGAGCTGCTTCCTTATTCAATCAGCAAAAATAAATTCATCCACCCCTCATTGGTCGAGCCGCCCGATGGAACACGCGATTTCAGCAGCAACGCCGGTTTCGATTTGAAATATGGCTTGAGCAACAATCTCACACTCGATCTCACGGTCAATCCCGATTTCGGCCAGGTCGAAGCCGATCCGGCGGTTTTGAATCTCTCGACTTTTGAGACGTTTTATCCTGAAAAGCGGCCCTTTTTTATCGAGGGCACCCAAATTTTTCAGTTCACAACGTTTGGGGGAAGGTTTGGCCCGGGGTTGTTTTATTCGCGCCGCATCGGCCAGGGCGGTGACGAGCCGGCGACGATTTTGGGCGCGGCAAAAATTACCGGCAAAACCGCCAAGGGATTAGCCATCGGCACGTTGCAAGCCGTGACCGACAAAAAGCTCGACGCGCCGCGCGCAAGCTACAGCATCGTGCGGCTCAAACAGGATCTTTTGGAAAATTCCACCGTCGGCATGATCGCCACCGCGGTGGCGCGCGAGAATCGCTTTCCCGCTTTCACCGGCGGCGTCGATTGGAACCTGCGCTTTCAACAAAGCAGATACAGTCTTGATGGATTTCTGGCCGGTTCACAAACCACGCAAGAAACGTCGCAAAGAATAACCGGTTCGTCGGGGAAATTGCAATTTGGCAAGGATGGCGGCGAGCATTGGCTCTATTCGATGAGCGCCGACTTCACGAGCCGCCGCTATAACATCAACGACGTCGGTTTTTTTCGGCGGGCAAATGATTATGGCGCGAATTTCGATCTGCGTTATAAAGAAGATCAACCGGGAAAAATTTGGCGGCGCTGGAGCATTCGCGGCGACAGCCATCAGCGCTGGAATTTCGACGGCGCGCAGCTTTTCAACGATTACGGATTGAACGCGCGCTTGGAATGGCTCAACTATTGGGAGCTTGGGCTGCGCGGCCGTTATTCGTCTCCCGCCGATGACGATCGTGAATCGCGCGGTTTCGGGCTGTATCGAAAACCGCGCAGCTTCTCAGCCGGTTTTGAAATTGAAACCGACAGCCGCAAGCCCGTTATCGCCGAGTTCGAGCAGGAATATCTCCGCGACGCCAAAGGCCAGCGGCAGTGGAGCACGGCGCTGGGCGCGGAAATTCGCCCGACGACCTGGGCGGAAATCAGTCTGCAGCTCGGTTACGAGCGCACGCGCGACCGGGAAGCGTGGGTGGATAACCCCGGCGACTCGCTGAGCGTCTTCGGCTTTCGTGACACCGATGAATACGACTTGACATTGCGCAGCAATCTCACGTTCACCCGCGATTTGACGCTGCAAATTTATGGGCAAGCGTTCGTCGCCAAAGGCCACTACGATCGTTTTGCAAGATTGATCACGCCGACGACCTTGGTTCCCTACGGTTACAACGGCAATCCGGATTTCAATGAAAAAGCTTTTCATCTGAACGTCGTCTGGCGCTGGGAATATCGCCCGGGCAGCGTGCTCTATTTGGTGTGGACGCAAGCGCGCGCCGGCGAGGGCGAGAATTATTTCACGCGCGTGCGGCGGGATTTCCGTGATGCCTTTTCTTTGCCGGCGGAGAATGTGGTGCTGTTGAAGGTGAGTTACTGGCTACGCCCGTAGGGCGCCTGCAGAATTCAAAAGTAAAAACGCCACTTTTCCGGCCAAGAATAAGTGGCGTTTAGTCTCCCATTCAATAAAAAGCGGCCACTGTTGCCGCTGCCACTGCTACTTCGCCACCAGCGCCTTCGCCGCCACCGCCGCGTCGAGCATGCCCACCACGTCTTTCAAGCTCACCGTCCCGTAATACCACGCGCCGCCGGCCAAGGCTTCGGCGCGCACGGCTTTATAAATGTCGTAATAGCTGCGCTTGCCGTCCACAAAGTTATAAACCTCCTCTCGCATCAGGCCGTGCAAATTTCCATCAAATCGCGCTTTGGCGCGATTGGCAAAATACTCTTCCAGCGTCGCGGCGTTGGCGGGAATTTTTTTGCTGGCGGCAAGCTCGGCGTCGTTTAATTTGAGCGGAAGCGGCGCAGCGCCGTGCAATTGCCGATAGCAGCTTTGCAAATCAGCCATCAACTCTCGCTCTCTTTTGCTCATTTGCGCCGACAGATTTTGAATCGCCGTATTCACGCGAGCATTCGCCCCGGCAAAAACGCGCACCGAATTGAGCGCCCGCAGCTCGCGCTGAATGCCTTGTTCGACCACCAGACTCGCGTCCTTCCAGCTCGCCGCCGGCGCGTGGGTGGAATCGCGCAGCACACGTGCGGCAACTTGCAGATCGTTGGCCAGCCGCTTCACGCCTTGTGTGTAAGTTTCATCAGCCAGCAGCGGCGCCTTGTCATCTTCCGCGAACGCGAGAAAATAGGCCAGCGAGGCAATAAGAAAATTGTTGCGGCGCAGTTGCGTCGGGTCGATGTTGTCGAGATCGTCGTCCGACGAGTGAATAAAATCATCCGGCCAGTTGATCAACGCAACCGCCGGCACGCCGATGGCGCCTTCCACGAAACAGCGATGATCCGACGAGTCGAAATACGGCACCAGCATGGCGTTATAATTGTCGCGCGTGCCGAACGACGAATAAATCGGTCGCGAGTACGGATGCGGCAAGCCGCCCTGCCGTCCCGCGGCGAGAAAGCCGTTGTTGGTTTGAATGAGAAACGTGCCGACGCTTTCCAGCATCGCGTCGAGATAAGAGGTGCGTGAATGCGGCGCGTAAATGAGATGCTGTACGCGGTTGCCCATCGACTGCTTCGCGCCGGTCATGTCTTGATGCAGATTCACCAGAAACTTTTTCGGCTCGTTGGGATAATCGCGAAAATAGCGGTATTCCGAATAAATCTCATCTGTCCACCAGAACCGCATGTCGCGCAGCGGCGGTTTCATTTTGCCTTCTTGAATCAGCTTGTTGAAAGCGCGCGCCAATTCGAGAATATTGCCGCTGCCGCTGCCGTCGTCATTGGCCGAGCCTTTTTCTTCCTGCAAATGCGCAGTGATGACGATTTGCTGATCGTGATATTTTGAGCCGCGAATCCAACCTTCGACAAAACCGGTGCGGCCTTGTTTAGTTTCGCTGATTTCGGTATCAACTTTTGCTTTCAGAACAATGCGCCCGCCTTTGGTGCGCTTGCCGGTGGCGAAGTAATCCTGCATCTCTTGCGTCGCCAAAATTTTGCGCAACGTCTCGCCTTTGCGCGGCGGCAGAATGAACGCAAATGTTCCCTTCTTCCCTTCCGGCGGATCAATCGGAATACGGCCCCACGCCACTTGATCCGGATAATCCATCAGCGTTTTGCCTTCGGAAATGATAAATGAAACCACGCCCACAGCGCCTTTCTCCCACACCGCATTTTGCACGGCGCGGCCAGGGTTGGCGTCGGTCAAAACGATCTTGCCGGCGACCTCAATATCTTTCAACGCCACTTTAGAGCCGTCGCCGATCCACACCAGCTCGGCGGTAACATCAGCGTCGTGGCTGCCGTCAGCAAGATAAACCGCGTGCTCGCCGATGTCGGCTAATTTGACTTCCACCGGCTCGACCATCCACAGCTCAGCGGCGCGCGCGGTGTAGTTGCGCCCGTCCAAAACTTGCTCAATGAAACGCACGTCTTGCAAGCCCGCCTCTTTTGCCGCTTGTACAACATAATCCACAGCCTTGAAATAGCCTTCCATGCCGGAATCGCGATGCCAATGCGACAGCCAGCGAACGTGTTCGAACGCGCGGTCGCCGGAGATTTCGTTGGCGAGCATGCGGATTTCGGCGTCGGACAAGAACGGCGTGGTTTGAGCGTCAACAGTTTTTAAATTGAACAGCAACAAAACCCCCACCAAAAACACTACAGCATAACCTCGCATCTTCTTCCTCCTTTTGCCTCAGATGAATTATAAACAGATTGAATTAAAATTCAAATGCGTTATCATCACTCGAATTGGTGGCAGGCAAGCAAAAAACGTCCGCTTTCTTCTCAATCCGCCCATGCCCGCGCGCGCTCGACGGCTTTCTTCCAATTTTCATAAAATCGTTGTCGCTCGGCTGAATCCATTTGTGGATCAAATCGCCTCTCCATTTGCCAGTGATGCGCGACGTCATCCAAGCTCGACCAATAGCCAACCGCGAGTCCCGCGAGATAAGCTGCGCCGAGCGCGGTCGTCTCCGTCACCGCCGGGCGAATCACCGGCGTGTTGAGAATATCGGCTTGAAATTGCATCAGCAAATTATTGACGACAGCGCCGCCATCGACGCGCAATTCCGTGATCGCCGTACCGGCGTCTTGCTGCATGGCTTCGGCGAGATCGCGGGATTGATACGCAATGGACTCCAACGCCGCGCGAGCAATATGGCTGCGATTGGCGCCGCGCGTCAAACCGACGATGGTTCCGCGCGCGCCGGCGTCCCAATAAGGCGAGCCGAGTCCGACGAACGCCGGCACCAGATAAACCCCGCCGTTGTCCTTCGCAGCCGCGGCCAAAGCCTCGATTTCCGCGGAAGAGGAAATCAATTTCATTTCATCGCGCAGCCACTGCACAACCGCCCCGGCGATAAACACCGAGCCTTCAAGCGCGTATTGAACTTTGTCTTTCCCAATTTGCCATGCAATCGTCGTCAACAATCCGTTCTTCGAATGAAAAATTTTCTCGCCGGTTTGTATGAGCATGAAGCAGCCGGTGCCATAGGTGTTCTTCAACATGCCGGGCTTAAAACAGGCTTGTCCGAACAGCGCGGCTTGTTGATCGCCGGCAATCCCGGCAATCGGAATTTCCGCGCCAAACAATTCCGTTGTCGTCGCGCCAAAAACGCCGCTGCTGGCTTGAACTTGCGGCAAAATTGCAGCAGGGATGTCGAAATAAGAAAGAATGTCGCGATCCCAATCCAGTTGATGGATATTATAAAGCAGCGTGCGCGAGGCATTGGAGCAATCGCTGGCGTGCGCCTGGCCGCCGGTCAATTTCCACAGCAGCCAGGAGTCGATGGTGCCGAAAGCCAGATCGCCTTGCTGCGCGCGTTGGCGCAGCCCGGCAACGTTGTCGAGCAGCCATTTGACTTTGGTACCGGAAAAATACGGATCTGGCACCAGGCCCGTCCGTTGCGAAATTTTTTCAGCGCCAAAAGTTTTCCGGACTTCCTCGCAAATCGGCGCGGTGCGGCGATCCTGCCAGACGATGGCATTGTGCACCGGCTGGCCGGTTTTGCGATCCCACATCACGACCGTCTCGCGTTGATTCGTGATGCCGATGGCGGCAATGTCGCTTGCTTTTAACTTTGCTTTCGACAAAGCCGTCTTGGCGGTGGCGAGCTGCGTCGTCCAAATTTCTTCGGGATCGTGTTCCACCCAACCGGGCTGCGGATAATGCTGCTTAAACTCCTGCTGCGCGGCAGCGAGCATGCGGCCGTCGTGATCGAACACGATGCTGCGGCTACTGGTGGTGCCTTGATCTAAGGCGAGAATGAATTTCATGTTATTATCCTGATTAAAATTTTATACAGAATAAAAACGCCTGAAGGCGTCACTACAAAATTACCAATCAATTTTATCACCGGGGATATCGCGCTGCACCGGCGTATTCACCTCAAACGTAAAAAGATTCTCCGGATGCACGAGCCGCACGGCTTTGATTTCTTTGATGCGTTCGAGCGGAATAACCTCGTCGCCGAAGCCGTTGGTGCGGGTTTGGCTGGCCCAATACACGATGTGTTTGTTTGAATTTTCATCTTGATACCAGCCGAGAAAAACCACCGAGTGGCCGAGGCCCGTTTTCCAGGAAATGTTCAGATAATCGCCGGGGCGGGCGTTGCGCGGTTTGATTTCTTTTCCCATCTTGGCGTATTGCACCATCGCATAGTGGCTGCCGAAGCCGTCGTCGTTCCATTTTCCCCAAAACTTGATCGTGTCCTCGCGGCGGCCGCCGTCTTCCTCTTGCATGCGAATCGATTCGTAACGCTCGTAGCTCAATTTCTTGCCGCGATCAGGAAAAAGAAGATTCAGTTGTTCGATGAAAGCGGCGTACGTCGAGCCGCTGCAGTAACTGGTTGTTCGCGGCGGCTCCAGCAGCGGGCGCTCGAAGAGTTTCAATTTGTAGCCAATCGGGGATTCCGTCGGCACGGCTTTGATGCCGGTAAAATAACCGCCGCCGTCCATCGCCGTGGCTTGAACTTTGTCGATGGCTTGCAGCACGTAATAATTGTAGCCTTTGACATATTTGCCGAAAATTTCGGCATGGCGGGTGTGATGCGCGCCGGCGGCAAGATCGGTTTTGACAAGCTGAAACCATTCGCCGTTGTCCAAAGTCGGTTCAAGCTTGGGCGCATGATGTTGCGCCACTGAGCTGCTCACGAGAATCAGCGTCAACAACCATCTCAGTTTCATCATTCACGCCTCAATGAAAAAATTTTTAATCTCTCTCAAAACGGTTTCAGGCACTTCCAGTTGCGGATAATGACCAGACTCATGAATTTCGATTAATGTTGCATCCCGCCGGTATTCCAACAGCGCGCGGCCAATCGCCGGGACGGCAACCGGATCCTGCTGTCCCCAAATCAATTTGAACGGCACGCTCGAAGCCTGCAACGCCGCGAGCCACTCGTGTTCGTGCATTTTTCTTTCTTTTATATAGCGAATCAGCTTGGCGTAGTTACGCTTGCCGTTGTTGTAATTGATCAGCCGCCACAACTCTTCCAACTCCGCGGGCGAAGGAACTTTGTCCGGCGCGAAAATGCTGCGGAATTGCTGCGCAAAAAGCCGGTACGAAATCAAGCGCGAGAAAATTTCGCCGAGCAGCGGAATCTGCAGCAAACGCTGGCTGAGCACCGGCTGATAATATTTGAGAATGACGCCGCCGTTCATCATGAGAAAACGCTGAATTTGCAAGCCTCTTCCCGGCTGCATTCGGCGCAGCAATTCGAGGCCGGCGGAATTTCCCATGTCGTGCGTGAGCAAAAAACACCGGTCGAATTTGCAGACTCTTGCCAGCGCTTCCGCAACATCCGCATGTTCAAAAATCGAGTATTGATGTTGCGCCGGCTTGCCGGAAAAACCGAAGCCGAGAAAATCCGGCAAAATCACGCGAAAGTTCTGCGCCAATTCCGGCGCGACACGATAGAAATCATAAGACGAAGTTGGAAACCCGTGCAGAAAGAGAATTACCGGCGCGTCTTTGGGGCCAAGATCGACATAAAAAATTTTATGGCCGTCAAATAAAAAAGCTTTGCCGAGTTTGTGCCAATCTTCGCTATTGCGGATGGTTGGCGATGGCATTTTTTTATTTTGGGAATAACAAAATGAAATTAAAAATGTTTATGAGGAAGCCGGCTTGTTCATCATCTGCCGCAAGCTGCCGCCCAGCCAGCCGCCCAAGCCGCCGGCGAAAAAAGCAATCACTGCCGAAATCAGAACCAAGAGCCAAACTTTTGCGCCGGAAAGATTGGCGAGAGAGCCGGCCAGCGCCAGCAGTTGCGGGCTTTTTCCGCCAATGACTTTGATCACGGCAACAACCAGCCAAAAAATCGCGGCGATGCTGGCGCTCATGCCAAAACCGCGCTTGCCTGAATTGGCAAGCCATCCGGCCGCTGCGCTCGCGAGTGCTAAGCCGATGGCGCCAAAAAAAATTCCGCCCACGACGATGAACGCAATTGTCAAAAGCCACTGCATCGAGTCACGCATCGGGAATTTACCTTTTCGGTTTTAAATAAACGGTTTCTTCAATTTCTTCTTGGGGAATGTCCTGCGGATTGGTTGCAAACCGGATGGGGAAATATTTTCCCGCCAGCCACGCGTCGATTTGATCCTGGTAATGCGGCGCGCCGGGATGGCCGCTTTGGCCGCCGAAGTTGACGATGTAACCGCGAATCGGATCGCCCATTTCAACGACGAGACGCATCGAAGGGCCGTGGGTGACTTCCCTGCCGCCGGCGACGTTCAGCGTAAAGTCCTCGCCGTCGCGCGGCGCGGGTTCGATGCCAAATCCGGAGAGGCGCAAAAGATGATCGGCGTAGACTTTGTGATATTTTTCATAACGCCACGCGCTCAGATCGGCGCCAAATTCATCATACAAGCTCGTCACACTGGCGACAAAAATTTCGCGCACGCGGGCGTAAAGATTTTCCACCGCCGGCGTTTTCGGATTGTCAAACCATTTTGAATTCGGCTGCTCTGTGACCAGCGCCAGCAAAACGCGGCGCGGCGGATACATGTAGGTTTTGCCGTCCGCGGTTTGAAAGTGTTTTGCCCAAATATCTTCTTTGAACATTTCCCAAAAACTGTGATAAATCGTCGGCGCGACGCGATTGGTTTGAAAGTTGAAATCCCATCCGCGCAAGCTGTCCAACGCCGCGGCCATCGTGGCATTGGCGAGGTTGGCGTTCGCAAATGCCGCGAGAATCACCGGCGTCATCGTTCTCGCAACCACCGAGTGGACGTCGAGCTGCGCGGCTTTCATGTCGTCGAGGGAAATTTTGCGGCCGGCGCTCAGCAGCTCGTAAATGCGCGCGCCGCGATACGGCGCGGCAAAACTCCAATTATAAAAAATCGGGTAATTCTCCGGCGTCGGTTTTTGGTTGGCGGATTGCACGAAACCTTCGGGAGGATTGAAGACGTGCGGCAAATTCTCGAAAGGAACAAATCCTTCCGGCGACGTAGCGGATAAAATGCGATCGGCGGCCGGAGAGCCGGGCCAGTTTTGGGCCGGATCGTTGGCGTCGCCGGCGCCGAAGGAACGCGCCGCGGTTTTGAGCGGCATCAGTCCGGCGGAGTACATGCCGACATTTCCCGCGCGATCGACATAAGCAAAATTTTGCGCCGGCGCCGCGTAGTTTTTCAGCGCCGCGGTAAAATCGGAAAAATTTTCGGCGCGGTTGAGATCGTGAAAAACGCGATATTCATTTCCGGAAAGATGCCCGGTCCAGCGCATGGCGTAATCCGCGCCGTCGCGGTTGACCACTGGGCCGATGCGGCTCCAACGAATTTTTATTTCTTCCGGCGTTTTTCCCTTGACCGGAATTTTTTCGGCGCTGATTTGCAGCGGCTCCTTGCGGCCTTCAATAGAAGCGGATTGGCCCGAGGCCTCGAGTTCGATTTTATAATAATCCAACACATCCCAATCACTATTCGTCGCGCCCCAAGCAATGTGACGATTGAAACCGAGAATGACATCCGGCGCGCCCGGAAGCGTCATGCCATACACCTCGACGCCGGGCGCATGCAAATCGACTTCGTACCAATAATTCGGCAAGCTGTGGCCCAAGTGCGGATCGTTAGCGAGAATCGCGTGGCCGCTGGCGCTTTTGGCCGCGCCGATTGCCCAGTTGTTGCTGCCGAGCAACAGCGGCTCGGCGGCGTTGCGATCATGAGAAACATCGTTCTCGTAGTCCCCACCTCTTGTGGGTGGCTGTTGAAACCAATTATTTTGCCATCCAGCAGCGCCCCACAAGGGGGCAGGGCTACGCGAAATGAAGACATCACGAAAAAGCCCGGGATAGATCGGCGCCGGGCAGGCGTTTTCAACGGGAAAAAGCTCTTGCAAAATTTCCGGCGCATACGCGGCGCGCAAGCGATCGAACGCCAGCTCCGAGCTGTGCCAGGAGAGTTGGCGCGCCATGTATTTGAGCAAATAGGCGCTGTTTTGCGGCTCCCAACGCAACGGCGAAAAATTCAGCAATTTGTATTCGAGCGGATAATCCGCCGGGGAAAGCTGCGCGATGAAATGATTGATGCCGGCGGCATATTTCTCCAGAGCTTGATACGCCGGATGTGAATGATCGGCCGCCGCCATCGCGCGGTCGGCGGCGTCGCGAAATCCATTTTCCAAAAAGAAGCGATCCGAAGGCAGGCCGGCGGCGCCAATGACTTCGGACAATCGGCCTCGCACAGACCTGACAATCATTTCCATTTGAAACAGGCGTTCGCGCGCGTGCAGATAGCCGACGGCGACCGGCAAATCTTCGGCGCGCTCGGCAAACACGTGCGGCACACCGCGCCGGTCGAGCAGAATTTTGACCGAGCCTTGCAGCGCCGGCATGGTCATTTCGATGGAAGACGCGTGCGTAAAACCGGCCGCCGGCTGCAAAAAGCCGCGCAGCGGATCAAAAAACCTCGCCGGCGGCGGCAGGCGGTTAAAAGGACGATAGATGAAAAAAAGATAGCCTCCCAGCAAAATTCCCGGCAACAAAATTTTCACAAATTTAGGCATAGGCCTCGGAATCGTTGGTGAAGTCGCTTGGTTAAGATTACGGTTTCACAATCTGAAGAAACGGCGGGAAAAAGTCAAGGGCTTTTCGGGAATTTTCTTTTCAGAATTTTCTTTTCGGAAATTTTCTCAAAACAAAAAGGCATAGCTGCTTGCATCAGCTATGCCTTGTTAGCAGAAAAAATTTTTTTTGACAAACGCCAAAAAATTTTACATATTGTAGCCCTATTGCTTCTCCACGACCGCTTCCAATTTCACCAGCAACTGCAACATGCTCTGGCCGCGGAGTTCTTTGGCATCGATGACTTTGATCACTTCCTGATGGCCGGCCCGGGAGATTTGCACGACGTGATTTTGGTCGGCGGTCACCGTCACTTTCAGCGGCGATTGGCCCATGAAGCGATCGTCGACGATCACATCGGCGCCGGAAGGCGTAGTGTTGATTTGCAGGGTGAGGATTTGTCCCTCGGGCAATGGCCGGGGGTCGGGTTGAGGAACAGGCCGGGGTTGCACCGGCTGCTCAACCGCCGGCGGTTGGCGCAGCTTGCGAGGGAGTTCTTCAATAAGAGGCATCGGCTCTGGCGCCACAGTCGGCAGCCGGGGTTGCCGGGCGCGGCGCTGAACCGCCGGGGGCGCGGCGGCTTCGGCCTCGGCGAGCGCTTCATATTGCAGGCGGAAGGACACATCTTTCTGCACCGGACGGCCTTTGAAATCTTTATCCAAACGGCAGATCAGCACCGTGCGCTGTCCCGGCAGGATTTTAACCGGCTCGTCCGGCTTGATGTCGAACACCTGCTCGCGCCAGTAGCCGACGGCGTGATATTCGGCGCGTATTTCATAAACGCCGTGCTGCAAGCGCAGCGGGTAGGTGTATTTTCTCGACATGTTGGTCAATTTTTCAATCGGCGCCACCTCGCGGCCGTTGATATAAAGCACGACGTAATTGCTATAGCTTTTGCCGGCGTCGGCGACGTTCTCGATTTTGATCAGCAAATTTTCCGGAAGCTGCCGCTGCTCCCGCTCCGGCAATTGCTCTTTGGGCTTCAATTCGCTGTAGGCGCGGTCGGTGGTGAGCCTCCCGGCTCCGCAAGCCCCCAATCCGGCCTGCCCGGCCAGGGCGGCCAAAAACAGCGTTGCGACTCGGGCAAACCGACGGTGCCAGACGTAACGATCAGACGATGCCATAATGTCCTCCGATGATCTTATGGGGTTTGAAAAGCGCGTGTAAGCGGCGGCAAGCCAGCAACCATTTTAACGCCAGTCGGCGCGAAAAAGTTCATCACCCGCGCTCGATGAGCGAACGCATGAGTTGAACTATTCCCAATTTACAAATTGAAATGGAAAAAGCAAGAAAATAAATTGGATGCTGGTTGCTGCAACGGTTGAGGAGATGGCGGCGTCTATTTTTATAAACAAAATTTAAAATTACGGAGGAAGGTCAAATGCAACGAACGACGCGGCGTTTTCATTTTTTTCTGATGGGGCTTTTGGGCTGTCTGTCGATGGCTCAGGATCGGCCAGCGGTGAAACCGGAGCTGACGGTGAGCGGGATCATGCGCGACCCGAAATGGATCGGCAATCAACCCGGCGCGCCGTATTGGTCGGAGGATGGCAGGACGGTTTATTTTATGTGGAATCCGGCCAACGCCGAGGCGGATTCTTTGTATCAAGTTTCCAAACGCGGCGGGCAAGCGGTGAAAGTGCCGACGGGTGAGCGCGAGCAACTGCCGGGGCGTTCCGGCCAGTACACGCGCGATTACGGCAAAAAAGTTTTCGAGCGCGACGGCGATATTTTTTTGCTCGACGTTAAAACCGGCCGCGCCACCCAAATCACCAACACCGTCGAGGCGGAAAGCCAGCCGCGATTTTCGTTTTCCGAAAAACACGTGCTGTTCGTGCGCGACAACAATCTTTTTTCCTGGGATTTGACAACGGGAACGACGGCGCAGCGAACGGATTTCCGCAAAGGCCAGGCGCCGAAGGAGAACAAGCCGAATACCGATCAGCAAAAATATCTGGCGCAGGAAGAATTGCGTTTGATCTCCGTGCTGAAGGAGCGCAAAGAGAAGGCCGAACTGGCGAAGAAGCAGCGGGAAAATTTGGCGCCGAAGCGCCCGAAAAAAATTTATCTCGGCGAAAAAGAAGCGCAGCAAATTCAGCTTTCGCCGGATGAGAAGTTCGTGACCTTCGTTCTTTCCCAGCGGCCCAAAGAGACGCGGACGGCGATGGTGCCGAATTATATTACGGAATCGGCTTTTACCGAAGATCTCAACACACGCCTCAAAGTCGGCGAACCGCAGAGCACTTTCGAGTTCGGCTATTGGGACGTGGCGGCAGACACCATTCTTTACGTCAAGCCGGACAGCTTGCCCGGCATGATGGAAAAGCCGGCCTTTACCGTTGCTGCGGCGAAAAAAGACACCGGCAAAACTGCGAAAGACAACAAGAAGCCGCAGCCGCGCCCGGTGGTTTGGAACGGGCCGTTTTGGAGCGACGACGGCAAAAACGCCTTCGTCATTGTTGGCGCGCAGGACAACAAAGACCGTTGGATTGCGCGCCTGGAATTGCCGGCGGGCAAATTGACCTGCTTGGATCGCCAGCACGACGAGGCGTGGATCGGCGGCCCCGGCATCGGTTTTTTCGGCGGGGCAAGCGCGGTCGGCTGGATGCCCGATCAGCAGCGCGTGTGGTTCTGCTCGGAAGAAACCGGTTATTCGCATCTTTACGCCGTCAACATCGCGACGCGCGAAAAGAAAGCGCTCACCAGTGGCAAGTTTGAAATTTCCGGCCCGTTCATTTCGCGCGACAAGAAGCGATGGTATTTCACCAGCAACGAAACGCATCCCGGCGAAAGACATTTTTATACGATGCCGGTTGAAGGCGGCACCCGCACGAAGCTGACGGCGCTGGAGGGCAACAACGATGTTTCATTGTCACCGGACGGCACGATGTTGGCAATGCGCTACTCGTCTTTCAACGCGCCATGGGAAATTTATCTGCAGGAAAACAAAGCCGGAGCGAAGCCGCAGCGCGTGACTTTTTCGACAACCGAGGAGTTCAAAAATTATCCGTGGCGCGTGCCGGAGTTGGTCACGTACACCGCGCGCGACGGCGCCCAAGTTTATGCGCGGCTCTTCCGCCCCGAAAAGTCGAACGGCGCGGGCGTGATTTTCGTGCACGGCGCGGGTTATTTGCAAAATGCGCACAAGTGGTGGTCGAGTTATTTTCGCGAGTACATGTTTCATAACTTACTCGCGGATCAAGGCTACACCGTGCTGGATCCGGATTATCGCGCCAGCGCCGGCTACGGCCGCGATTGGCGCACGGCGATCTATCGTCACATGGGCGGCAAGGATTTGGAAGACGTCGTCGACGGCGCGAAATTTCTCACGGAAAAATGCGGCGTCGAGGCCAAACGCCTCGGGGTTTATGGCGGCAGTTACGGCGGTTTTATCACGCTGATGGCGCTGTTCACCACGCCGGAGGTGTTTGCCGCCGGCGCTTCGCTGCGACCGGTGACGGATTGGGCGCATTACAATCACGGCTACACCTCCAACATTCTCAACATCCCCCCTGCCGACACGCTGGCGTTCCGCCGCAGCTCGCCGATTTATTTTGCCGAAAATTTAAAAGGCGCGCTACTGATCTGTCACGGCATGGTTGACGTGAACGTGCATTTTCAAGACACCGTGCGGCTCACGCAACGGTTGATCGAATTGGGCAAAGACAATTGGGAGGTGGCGATCTATCCGGTGGAAGATCACGGCTTCCGCGAGGCAAGCTCGTGGACGGACGAGTATAAGAGGATTTTGAAGTTGTTTGAGGAGAGTTTGAAGTAGCCTTGCTAATATTCTTTTCTACCTCAGTATACGTAGTTTTTTTGTTTCAGCAAACCCAACGGCCTGTAAGCGATAGAAATAGATTCCATTAGCAATATTTATAGCATCAAAACTCGCTTGGTATATGCCCGCTTGTTTTTCTTCGTTAACAAGAACGGCTACTTCTTGTCCCAAGATGTCATAAACAGAAAGCTTAACATGTGTTACTCGGGGTAGTTGATAGTCAATTGTAGTTGTAAAACTGAACGGGTTGGGGTAGTTTTGTTTAAGTTCAAATACCACTGGCAATACCAGAGCCGGCTGTTCTTCAACGGTAGTTCGAATCCTAGTGAGATTAAGTGAATATGTCCCAGTCAGAGTGCCGTTAAAACCATCTGTTGCAATGATTGTATGGGAGTCATCACTTAGTAATCTTAGCGTATCGATCCGTGCTGAAGGTGTATTACTCGTTCTCTTGAGTAATGAACCTTTTGGAGCGTAAACTTCTATTTGCGGCCAAAGAGACCCAGTTGATCGTGCCATTTGAATTGTAATGACGTCAGTTTTATTTCCTGAGAAAGTATAGGCATTCATATAACCTGCAAAGTTTATTGTATCGAGCACAGTTGTCCCATATGTAATTGGTGTTGCTTGCCCAGGATCGAATGTGCGTTGCAAGCAAAGTCCGTACCCACCGGTCAAAGTGCCATTGAATCCATCTGTCACAAGAATTGAATAGGAGCCATTGCTTGGCAAGCTCAACGTATCGATTCTTGCTGAAGATGAACTACTTGTTCGTTTGATTAATGAACCATTCGGAGCATAAACTTCAATTTGCGGCCAAAGAGACCCACTTGATCGCCCCGCTCGTGCAGTTATAATGAACCAAATGAAACTTTTTATTCAAAAGAAGCAGCTATAGCAGGCTATCGTGAAAAAGTTCAGATAAAAACTTCTTGGGTATTTTTATGAATAACGCAAAAACATATTGACATGGGAAAAAATATGCATTATCATGGTTGTTAAATTGTATAAAATCAAAGGAAAGACAACCATGAGTCGCATACCTACAGAGCTTACCCAGGAACAGTTTCAACAATATGTCGCGCCTTATTTGAGCAAAGCCAAACGCGGTTACGTTTGCAAAATCGCTCTTTACAAAGTTTTCAATTACATCCTGTATTTCATTTATACGGGATGTCAATGGAAAGCGTTACCCATTGACGCTGATCCCAAACAACCAGACAAGAGAGAAATTAGTCCCGATGCCGTTTATTATCATTATCGTAAATGGAGCAAGGATGGCAGTCTCGAACAATTTATGCAAAGTAGCGTCCTGGCGATTGAAGGCCGACTCGATTTATCAGAACTCAATCTCGATGGCACGCACACGATCGCGAAAAAAGGCGGTGAATCCGTGGCGTATCAAGGCCGAAAAAAGGCCAAAACCAGCAATATTTTGCCACTTGTCGATAAACAAGGCTACATCCTCACCTCCACAGAGATTGTGGCTGGCAATCATAATGATAGTTACGAGTTCAAAGATAATCTTCAAAATATTTTCAAAGATCTTAAAACGTTGGGACTAGATTTCCAGGGCAGTTACTTTAATGCGGATGCATCCTTTGATTCCAAAGATGGTCGCAAAACCTGCTTTAACCATGGCGTCATTCCCAATATTCCTGAAAATCCGCGGAATCGTCAAACAACCAAACGCGGACGCAAGCGCTTTTTTGATGAAGACATCTATAAAAATCGTTTTTGTGTTGAGCGAACTTTTGCTTGGGTTGATAAATTCAAGCGTCTCTTAATTCGCTTCGAGCGCAAAGATATTTACTTCTATGGTATACATTGTATTGCTTTTGCTTTGATCAATCTGCGTCATTTGCTGAGTGCCGACGCGCTTTTATAGATTCATCAGTGCAAAAAAATTTTCTCGGCATTTTTAAATCAATCTCGATAATCAAGTGTTTTATGAGAAAAAAGTTTCAATCACTTCAATATCATTCTTGCTGCCCGAGAAAGTATAGGCATTAATCTGCGCCGGTAGGCTGATGGAACCCTGAAGACAATCACCATACTTGATAGGCGTTTGTGCATCAAGAATCCATGGAAACAGTAAAAGAAGCCCTACAAGGATAAAGCCCCGAAGAGTAACCAAAGCACCATTATGTTTATTCATTCGGATATACCCGTTTAGCTCGCTGACTGTCATCAAGCCGCCCGATGGCCTGTTTTGGAACGAACCACCAAGAATAAATCCTTTAGAGGAAAGGTAAATCAAAACTCCCCAAAGTAGTAAATGTTGGAATTGCTGAGATCAGTAAACAGTGACATTCAAATTGGTGGTTTCTTTTTCAACTATTGTCATCCCGTTGCCTTCTATACTGAACCTACAAGCGTCGAATGCTGCGTCTGTCTGCAAAAGATAAGTAACGCCTGCTTCAAGGTTCACCTCAAGGATTATGGGTTCATCCATTTCTAGTCTAACATTTACAAATTTTTCGATACCACCACCAAATCGTGCACCGGATGGAGACTCATATTGAGCCGAACTAGTCTTTTTTCCAATACCAAAAGCCCAATATGAAACGCCTATTCTGTGATTACCAGGTAGTACACAATATTGGTCAGAGTATGCTTTTTCTCCTATGAAATTTTCTATTGGCTCGTCATCAATACTCAAAATCAATGTGGCTCCACTAAAGCGTGATGGTCCAAATTGAGTCATCATTCCCTGCCTTACGATTACTGAAGTGTTTGGAACAACTCCTGAAGGAGCTAATGATGGAAAAATAACAATAGTAGCCACTTCCTTCATCGGTTTTCGCTTCCCAACATATAGATGTTTAACATTTTGTGAAGCACATGAGAATATGGAAACAAGTACTATAATCCCCATGACAAACTGATTCGTTCGACTAGAAAACATGATTTGCCTCCTTTAGTATCAAAGACTCTCAAGGGAATAAAATTCGATATATTTGCCTAACGCATTTAACGAATGCCCGCAAACTGACTTCCCGGCCCGATGATCTGACAGAGCCTTCCTTCAGCGTCATAATTGTAATGAACGACATATTGAGGCTTGGCCTCATCTTCACCTTTTTTTGAAAGATAGGCGCTCGCAATCTGTATTGTACCTCCGTTGTCAATCGTGTATTTGAAATTAACGACATACTGACCTTGAGAGACTGAATTGATCATCCGTCGCTCTGAAGAAATTGCCATTCGTTCAAAACCTCCGCCGCGATCAAAAGCAATCTCGTTGTCTTCTTTGTCGAGAAGTTGGAAAGAGGCATCCGATAGAAGAGCAAGAATTTGATACCTGCTGTTTTCTGGATTTTTTGGCACGTAACCCGCTATTCTTCCGCTATCGTTGAAAGTAAGCGTTTCCTTTGTTCCATTAATAAGGTCTGCGACTTCCATATATTTTGGCAGACGCACATTAAGAAACGCGACTTGCTCATCATTTACCGGTTGAATTTTGTATGGAGTCTGCTCAAAAGCATCAGTAAAACCATCGAGATATTCAAAACTGAAATGATGGTCTTCCGAAAAGGTCATGTCGGTGAGATAACCAGCAGGATCAAACGTGAACTCATTTCCCAACTTGTCGGCTAAACGATATGAAGCATCCGATAGTAAGAAAAGGCCGACTATTTGACTCACCTTCAATGAATCAGGCACATAACCGGCAATGGAGTATCGGTTCGTGCTAAACGTCAGCACCTCTTTTTCTCCACTTAACAGGTTCTCCAATGCCATTCTTTTGGGAATAATCACATTGAGAAACGGTACTTTGGCAGTATCAGCCGGAGCAATTTTATATGGTATCAGAAGATGCCATCCGTCACCAAATTCGCCCTGCTCTTTTCTTTTGGGATTGTAATAACGCACAAGCTCCAGATCAGTTCGATAGTGGCCCTGCTGAAGAATAAACGCTCGTTGTTCAGTACTAAGCTCCCTCCCAACAACTGCATCGATAGCGAGACCAAGCTCCTGCTCGGTTTTGTAATCTAAATTGATTAGCCGGCGCAGGTTGTCACAAATCTTGCTGACCTTTTCCTCCGCCTGCTTGCTGGCTTTGTTTTCCAGGATGGTTAATTGATCTTCATCATACGGTGGACGAAGTCCCAAAGACTCCATTTCCTGCTTTAACCATTTCTTTGTTTCATAATCATGAATTTTGTCATAAAAATAATCCACGGTCTGGTCAGTCAAACGGAAGCCTTCAGCGCGTATCGCTAAATCCGTTTGGTAGCGAATTCCCCTGCGGTCTTTGCCGGACGTGAGTGAGTGTTGAGGAACGACGGTGTAACTGTTCTTTCCCAAGTCAAATGAAAAGGATTCGGGCGAGGCATACGCCACTTTTTCTTTTGAGGATAAAGAAGTGGTCGACCATTTGGCCGCCGGAAGTTTGGCATAAGCTTCTTTGATGGCGTTAGCGGCGGCTTGATCATAGATATAGATTCCTTTCGACTTAAGCTCGACACCGCCCTCGATGTGTATGCCCTCGAAATAATCCGAAGCTTTGGCAAAGGCATCCACCGTGCTCGGTGAATCCTCGGTCATGACTAAATCCTTGTTGGCCATCAAAAACCAGTAGAGAGGAACGTCATTATCTTTCAGATATTTCACCAGACTGACGATTTTGGCGTATTCAAAAAGCTCTTGGTAAACCGGATACTTCACGGCGATTTCAGAATAACGTTCCGTGAAAAATTGCGCGAATTTCTCATTGGACGGATCGGAGCGGGAGGCGCCCTCCTGGAACAAATATTCTGTCTTCAGCGTCATTCTGCCGTCGTCAAAAAGGAGCATATCCCCGGCCCGCTTGAACCGCATGTCTTCCGGCACAAACCAAAACCTGCTCCACACGTCGACATAACGAGTGCCCATCGTTGCGGCGTAATCATCTGGGCTCTTGAACCCAGTAATGTCAGCGCGCTCCGTGCCAACGGACCATTTTTTCATCACGTAATCGGCTTCGCGCATGACGCGCCCCAAATCCGTGTTGATGACTCTGCCGATATACCGCACCAAATGCTTCTTCGCGCGCGGGGCAATCGGATCAATCGAAATGCCTGGATCCTCTTTGCTGTAATAAACCGACCAAAGGGCAGTAACAAGCTGTCGAAAAGTCTCCGGCGCAAGCCGCGCACTTTGGCCCTCCACGATCAAAGAAAAGTTGCCGCTGGCGAGATCAACTTTCGCTTCATCGCTTCCTGCAATTTTAGCGGCTCCTGACAACATTACGCCACCGATATTGGGCGATAAGTTCGACCAAGGTGGAGGATTCTCATAACTGACAATTTTAGAGAGACTAGCGCTAATTGGCGGCGTAAAGTAGCCTGAAAAAGGTTTTGCAATAGAACTTCCCGATTGACCTTGTTTAATCAAAGATGCCTCAATAGAGAACCCACTAGATTCTTTTAAATTAGATGATGGGGATAAACTATCTTCAATATCGTCCACACCTGGTACGTGCCATCCCTGAAGTGATGGGTGCCAAATTAAGGCATCTAAGGAAGGTCTGGAATTCAACACAACATCTCTTAAAGCTGAAACGTGGCCTTTCTTCAAACGAACCAAAATCGGGTTCAATTCAAGCCCCCCCGAAATTTTCAGCACCATATCCCTCCCATTAATCTTGTGCTCATCTTCAATAAGTTCGAAATATTTAGCAGTTTCCACTTTAGGAACATGGTAATTATGCAACCAAAACTTTAAGTCTGAATTGCCTTGCATCATTTGCATGCCTTGTGCTAGAGACACAAGTGCAAGTATTGGCCGAGTACGCTTAAGTATGGGAAATGCATTAGCTAATTCATCCAGATTCACTTCCAATTGTTGAACAAAAATATCTCCAATTTCGTCTTTAAACTCCCCAGCATTTTCAACACGCTGACCATCCTTTTCTGCGTAAAGTACCTCGGTCTCAATTCCAACATCTAGTTTCATCATGGCAAAAACACCTTCTCGAATTGCAAGAGAGGGCTTCACATTTTTGAACCAAAAACGACTCGCAATGCGGTCTTCTGTACCTTGCCGTTGTGCTCGTTCGGACCGCAATGACGAATACGACCGAACCCCCCAAATATCAGTTCGAAGCCGGCCCAGAGCTATTTTCTTTAAGAGAACATCCGCTTCTAGCATGTCCTTTCCAAGTTGCGTGTTTTCTACCCCACCCTCGAAGCGAACAATTTGTTGGTGAGTACTTTCGGTTTCTGTGGTGGCATCTATACTGACCAGAGGGGACTTGTTCCGAACAAATACCGCACGCATCGCTACAATGAAGTCGTCTAGAGTTACAGGAGGATGACCATCAACAGCTTGGCCAACTATAATCCAGTCATCATTCTGATTGTCATATACCATTCCTGCCAAGTGCGTGATACCACCAAATGTAACCAGTTCTGGACTTCTCTGGCTTGAATGGGCAAAACGTTTCTCAGCCGCCCTCAAAGAATAGGCCACAAATTCTGCGGCCAATGCCGAGTCTGCATAGCTATTTGCTAGGGTAAGTGCAAAGAAGAAATAGGAAGTACAGCGTTTCATTCCTTATCTCCTTATTAGGGGTTCACTGTTAGGACTTACAGAATCAGAGTCAAACTCATAAAGAAGACCATATTCAGCAGTGAAGGGCCAGTTACCCTCATCCCAACTACCTTCGGATAGATCCGTTTTGAAACCTTGAGCCGGATCATTCAATAAATTGTTTCGAACATCAGTAAGATTGTTATACTTCTGCTGATTCTGTTTCTGCAAAATATCGAAACTAAATGTTTTTGTTTCAGTGATTTCACTGCCAATGTGCCCCTTAACCAATCCCTTTGTACCTACGCCAAGTCCATCAATACTACTGGTGGACTTAAATTGTTGCGTGAGATCCTTTATTGTTCCCTTTGCAGCCAAATCATTTCTTGCCTGGTCAAGATACTTTGGTATATAGGAACTAAATTTTGGATCTATTTTAGCTGCTTTTTGCATCGAACCTACGATGGAATTTAAAGTGGTGGGATCGTCAGCATATTTTTTCATAAGATCCTTTGTAGTTGAACCCATGAAACCCCAATCACCGGCTCCAATTTTCTTGAGTTGACTTTCAAGGGCAAAGCCAGGATTTTCTCCGCTTGCGGCTGTGAGTTTGGTCTCGAGCTCTTTTTCAGTAAGAGCCTGATAGGTACCTTCCAGTTTTGTCAAAAGCCTCTGTCGCGAACAGTTGTTTTTTGAGATAGAGTTTTGGAGATCATTCTTACCCTCTTGCCATTGTCCAATTATTAGCTTCACACAACCATGGCCATATAGTGCAAGTACAAAATCTGGTGAGATCTTTAAGGCTATGTTGAAATCATCTAGAGCACCTTGAGCCCCTTCTTTCTGCTGCACTGCTAAAGCTCCAAGATTGTTATGACTGTCAGCAAAACGTGAGTTACTTGTGACAGCATTCAAAAAGTCAGACATTGCATTATCGAACTGTCGAAGGGCACAATAAACGACACCACGAGCATTCAAGGCTAGTGGATGATTAGCCTTGAATTCTAAAGCCTTTGTAAAAGTCTTGACGGCATGATTCCATTGTTCAAGGCGAGCCAAAGCGTCGCCTTGAAAGTAGTAAACAATGGCATTGTTAGGATTTCTTTCTGCGAAGATATTTGTCCAGCCTTGCCATTGGTGAATATTTTCCAGAGCTATTAGACTGTCACCATCAAGAACGCTCAAAAACAAACACAGCGACTCATTGTTTCGATTCAACGCCAGACAAGCGTGTCCTTTGATAAGCCTTTCAACCGGTGAAGGAGTTTCCGGTGTGACTGAGGCTAGCAATTCAGCGACTTTGGGCCAATCTTCGGCGAGAAGGGCAGCTTCGGTTGGTTTGTCGATCTCAGCAAATGTCTGCGCATGGGCTAAACGCATCCACAGCGAAACGAACAAAACCGGCAAAAAGGAAATCACCCCAATAGTCGGAAGGTTGAATCCCCAACGAAGACTTTTGCAGTTTGACATGGTAATACCTCGTGCTCAGAAATTGGTGAAAAACCTGGCTTCTATATTTCAATTGGCGGTAAGCAGTCAATGTAGGCCGGTAAGATCTTGACCCAAGCAAAAGATTCCTGCTTCCCTTGAGTGGTTACCGAAGGAGTGATGAGTCTATTGTATCCTTCCATAACCGAGTTTAAGCGTCATATAAACCCCCAGTCTATTGTCGATGTCCTTGCCATTGTCAGCCACGTAACTTGACGAGGCAAACGCTCCAACCTGTATGCCGACCACCAACGGTAAGCCCTCTTCAGAATTACCAACATCCCAGAATGATCCGATACCGATGTGGAAATAGTCATTAGGTTTTCCCCAAAGGCTTCCACCTGCGAATGCATAGATGAAAGGAGACTTCTTGTCCAGCCAGATATTTTCGGTAAGCTTATATCTATTTATTTTGTAGAAAGTTGGAAAATATATGTAGATCGGGAAAAAGGAGGCCGGAAGTCCATGACTAGACATACCTTTCTTCGAGTCGTTACGTCCAGACCACATTCCTTCATAAATACTTGTACCGATTCCAAAACCGTTTGTTGAATTGAATCCCCTTGCAAAAGACAACGCAGTCATTGAAACGACAACACCACGGTCCTGTTTTCCAAATCCCACATTGCTCCTGTCTCCATAGCCAATGCCAAAATCAAGAGATCGCATGTCCCAATCTCTGTCAACTTGAGTAGCCTTTTGAGCCAGGGTGAAATGGGGTGCAGACAAACATGCACAGGCCACAATCCATGCCCAAAGACTGAAGGAGTACTTCATTCGGCACCTCCGCTTCTTGAGTTAATAACAATTTCTTGAACTCAGTTGCAATCTGTCCCAAGGAATCGAGCTTCTGTCACTCCTGTCATTGTATCACCGCGCCGTAGCTGATTACGCAGCTCACTTCGTGCCTTCCTGGCCTGTCAGAGCGGCTTCGATGGCAATAACAAAGGACCTGAAATAGATTGCTTCTGTTATGTGGTCAACCTCCGCCTTGTGCTGTTGAAATGCTGCAAAAAACATCCTTTGTCCATTGACATAGTACAGCCCATACTCTATATCTCGATCAATTGACATCCAGGCTTTTGTTGCTTGAACCACAGTACTGACTGAATCGCGTAGAAAGACTTTGCCATCAATGCCATACTCTACATTAAGTACATTCGTCTCTGCTCCTTTGAATGTAGTTTTTGTTACACGTTTTTCAGTGAAGCAGGCGACTGAGAACAAACACATCTCATCCCCCGGTTTGATATCGATAACTCTCCAATGCCAGATGCTATTGTCTTCGGTAGACACACTTTTTGCACCGTCAATCAGGCGAATAATACTGCCGCAGAGATACTTGTGATCCCTGTCTATAGCAACTGACGTGTCAGACAGGACAGTGGCGATTCTTGGTTGGTTTTTGACAACCAACTGTGGCGTGCATCCGAGAAGAAGACTGCCAATCCATATTGAGCAAATCAATCTTCTACTACTCGACAATAGCTGGTCGGGATAGCACCGGACTTCTGTATTCTTCATATTGAGCCTTTCATTATGTTGGGCCTGCAATAATGAAAACCATGAAAACATCATCGCGACTGGCGCCCGCTCGGTCCGACCTTCCGGCCGCCAGCCGAAAGAATAATACTCTCTCGCTCAAAGGGCACCCACCCGATTTCAAACCTTTTGTTTAAGGCGATTTCTCGGGCTTTCCGAAAAATTCCGAATGAATCGCTATGCACTAAAAAAACCACATACTCTTCCTCAGTATTCAATGTTCGCAAGGCTTTATTGAAGCGACTGGCAGGTTCGGCGATCGCGGCTATATCTTCTCCCCTCGCCGAGGCCCTTCGGCTTTTTTGTGTGGCCGGCACCATTCTGCCGTCTTCCATTTTAATATAGCCGGTGAGAACCTCGTAATGATTTTCATCAACCGGAAACAGACGGCCATTTACTGCTTCCATTAAAAAAGGCAATTTATCGGTTTCTCTGACCAATGAAATCCCTTCGATCGGACTTGGTGTCGTGCCGACGGTATCGGGCAGCGTCTGTTCAAACTTTTGCAAGGCTTCCTGTTTTTCTTTTAACTCGCTTTGCAGCTTCGCAATTAATGCTTGCGTTAAATCTTCCTGCGTCTGGCTTTCCGTTCCCTGCTCCCTGGCTTTGCTGATTTGATTTTCCACCCACGCCAGCTTTTCATTTAATTCGCGCGACTTTGTCGCTGCTTCGCCGGCCTGTTTTTCAAGTGTCCGGCGCCGGACTTTGAGCGAGTCGAGCTCGTTTTGGGCGACAATCGAGCGCATGTCGATCGGCTCAGGCGGCCTGGGAATGATCATCCAGACGGTGTTGAGGAGTATCAAAGCGACCGTCGTCAACAACGGGTCTTGAAACATCTCAAGGACGTCGGAACGTTGCTTGCGCATTTTGCCCAGGCCTCATTTTCTTGAAAAAGCCAGTTTCCAGTCGGCGTCGATCGGCTCATAGCCGACCGGCAAATTCATTTTCTCCGCCCATGAGCTCGCTTGGCCAAACGTTTCAAACCCATCGGGCCGGATCAAAAAAATAATCGCATCATGATTTGCGCCGATATTCGCAAAGGGATTATTCTCGGCCAGCTCAGTCGCGTCCACGATGGTTTTCCGAGGATGGATGGCAATGTTATATTTGCGACATTCAACAAACAAAGGGTTTTTGAGCCGCTCGGTTCCTCTTGAATCTTTCCAGGGATTAAAACTGTTGCTTTCCGCCTCATGTTCGGCTTTTTGTTTTTCGAGTTCTTTCAGTTTGGCCTCGGCAGCTTCAATCTCCTTTTTTAACTCTTCGATATCATTTTGAGCGCTATTGTCTTTTTTGCCGGCGTTGCTTAGTTGTGCCAGTTGTTGTTGTTTGTCCTTTATTTGTTTCGCGGTTTTTTCAGCGCGCTCTTGCAGTTGATATAATTCATCTTCTTGCGTTTTTAAATTTTGGGCCAAGCTATCGCGCGCGCCGGTCAGCTTGACAGGGTCGGTGGATTCTTTTTGATCGACCATCGTGGCCAGATTGACCGCCCCCATGCTGAAACACAAAAAGGCCACGCCGCCCACCAGGCAACACAAAAGCAACAGGACTGCGAGATTGTTGCTTGCTCTTCGCACGGCTAAAACCTTTTAAGGGTTAACCACAGGCTCCTCGCGCGGTGATTCCTGCAGTGATTTTTTAATATCTTCCAACTTCTTGATAATTTCGTCGTTCTGCTGCCGCGAAATTTCGATCGGGTCTTTGTTGAAATATCCGTTTTGCGCCGCCAGCGCTTCCACCAGCTTATTGATGGCGGAAGTAAATTTGTCTTCCGCCATATTCAGCCAATCCTTTATTCTGCCTTCAGCTCGACTCGCCGCATCCAACTCGCTCTTGAACTGTATTTTACCGAGCAATTCTCTGGCTTTCTCATCAACCCCATTTGCGTTCAATTCCTCTTTGCGCCGGAGCAAGGACTCCAGCAAGACAATGATAATAGTATAAACCAGCGCCAATAAAGTTGTTTCAAATGCCACGCTCAAAGCCGCGGCAAAATCCTTGAGGATTTCCTTGAGACTTTGCACGCTCGAAGAAGCGGTCACGAATTCCGGGAATCGCAGCATGCCCAGGGACAATCCCAACACTGTTCCCAAAAAGCCAAGAATCGGAATGATCTGCCGCAAACTTTCCAAAAACAGATGCCCGCTGTCAATCAATTCTCTATCCCTGCGCGAGAGCTCGCCATTCAGTGTGATGACATCCTCCTGATGCAAGTAACCTCGCAGCAATTCGCTGAGCCGAAGAAAACAACTTGTTTCGCGATAAGCCGGGGGAATGGCGTCCAACAACTCTTTGGCGGCGTCAGGTGATACGGTGGGTATCTCGCGAATGTTGAGACGCTTGATGACTTCTTCTTCGTTGCGAAACTGGCGCTGCTTGGCAAGAAGGAATAAAAGCCCCATCACAAAAAGGCAGGTATTGGGAACGTGTATCGGCCAGGATCTGAAAAAAAAGATGCGCAGATAACTGGTGTTGTCGAGAAATGACAAAGCATAATAAAGCAGCGCCGTGCACAATGCCCCGATCACGAACAGGACAAGGGTGTTGTTGAGCCTGAGCCTTTTCATCATCATTCTCCTATCTGCCCGCAACGCGATTTAAAAACTTTTCAATCTTAGGCGAAAATGCCGGGGGCCCAAGAGTTAAGTTTGGATTCAGCATCAGCGCTGCTTTGAAGCTTTGTTCGGCTTGGCCGTTATTTTTTAGACCTAAATACGCGCAAGCCGTGAATATGTGCGCCCTGAGCAGCGGCGGATCGCGATATTCGATAGAAGGGTATTTAGCTAGAATGTTGATCGCTTGTTGAAGTTTAACAATCGCCTCTTTAAATTTGGCTTGCTTATATAAACGCTCTCCTTCTGCAACCAACGCTGGAGCTTGTTCCATTAACTCCCTCGGGCGATAGGTGATCACGGAGTTAAAGGAAGCATTTTGCCCGTCAAAGTCGGAAGCGAATATCTGAAGGGAATTTTCTCCCATTTTCAAATTGCCAAACGCCGAACGCTTCAATGCAACGCTTTTTTTTCCTAACGGCTGCTCTGGCGCTTTGGAATTCCATTGATGATTCTCAAGAATGAGTGACTCGCCATTCACTTTGACGATGACGCTATCAATGCCCCAATCATCAGAGATCATGGCATCCAATGTGAAAGTGCTATCCAAAGTGCCTCCCTGAGAAGGCGCATTCATGGCAATTGTTGGCGGCCCGTTTTCGCGTAGACGCCAAACTTTAATGCTGCCCTTCGTGCCTGCCCAAAGCAAGTTTTGTTGACCGCCGGTAAAAAGCAGGCGCGTGACCGGTCCGACGTCGACTTGCAATTTTGGCAAAGCGGTCAGCGTTGTTGTCTCCCAAAGATAAATTTCTCCGCTCATCGTGCCTGCCGCCAGCCATTTATTGTTTGCGCTAAAATCAAGGGATAAAACCTCGCCCGTGCCCGTAGGCAATGCGCGGCTTTCTTGGAGATCGGGGAATTTCCAAATTTCAACAATTCCGCCTGATCCGCCACAAGCAAGCGTTTGCTCATCTTTGCTGAGATCGACGGCATTAACGTGCTTGAGCTGGCCGGTCAAGCTCTTTTGCAAGCGAACCATTTTAAAATCCCAGAGTTTGACGGCTCCATCATAGCTCGCAGATGCCAACAAATTCCCATTGCTACTCAAACATAGAGCCGAAACCCAATCGGTGTGTTCTCTCGGGAAAATGCTTCGTTCACCCGTTTGGCTGCGCCATAGCTTGATCAGATTATCCGTGCCGCTTGCCGCGATGAAATTTGCATCATTGGAAATGGCGACGGAAAACAAAGCAGCGGAAGTATCGATAAAACTCTTCACCAGACGGCCTTGCGAGGAATCCCACAACTTGATCATCCGATCCGGGCTTGACGAAATAAGAACATTCCCCTCCGGACTGAATGCCAGGGCCGATACGACGTCGCTATGCGCTTTCCACGAGCGCACCAAAGCGCCGCTTTTAGTCTCCCAAATTTTTATCGTGCTGTCCTGGCCGCCGGAAGCGACATAACGTCCATCGGGACTGTTGGTCAACGAGACCACCAAACCGGCATGTCCACGCAAATCGAGCAACGCATCAGTTACCATTTGTTGCGCCTGAACAAGCGGGCTGAGTGTTGTCAGCAAGAAAGCCCACAGGTAAACGGCTTCGCGAAAGAAGCGTTTCTGCATTAAGCAACTTTGCACAATACCCTCCCTGGCTCTTCGAGCTTGTTATCTTTGCTTCACTTTGATTTAAGAGGAAAAGCAAAACGTAAACCGCCACGGGCGTAAGCAAATTCAATCGTTTTATTTTGCCTCACCGCAAAATTTCCCTCGCCAAAAAGCTTGAAACCCAGCGTGCCAATGTTAAGGCCACCAATCGCCAACGCGCCTTCGTTTTTCCACGATGACGTTTTATTGGCTTGGTCGGTCATCGTATAATCCAGCCAATAGTAACCGCCGCCAATGTCCAGGCCGAACGGGCGAAAGAGGGGAATGTTGAGGATTGCATGAGCCTGATAGCCGGCTCCGGAAAATTTTGGCGTTTTCTTGGCGAGGTTGCGGTTGAGCATGTTGTGGCCGCTTACACCGACCCGAAACAATGGAACGCCAAATCCGAAATACCCGCCAACACCCTCGTGATAGTTTTCAAGCGGCGTATTTCCAAATTGCTGATTCCAAAATTTATCGGAAAGTCCCAGCAGTTGATAATAAACATCAAAATATAAACGCGCCCGCCAATAGCCCTTAGCTTGTTTATGCTGTTTTTCAGCGTCGACATGGGTGAGATAGGCGGTTAAATCTGCCGCAAACATTTGCAGCACACTTTCGATCGATTCTGCCGTGCGGTAGGCAAGAACCTTGGATTTTTCCGGTTTGTCGACGTTAAGGATTTGGAGCGATGCTAGATAAAGGCTGGAAATTCTACCGACTTTTCCACTGACAATCCAAGTCAGTTTTAAGGCTTCCGCGATGCTTCTAACTTTATTCGCGTCCTGAGCAAAATTATTGAGGTCAAACCCTTTCGTGCGCGCCGCAATTTCGATGGCGTCCTTGCCGACAATTTCATAAGCTCCATATTTGGTCAGATAGTCTTTGAACACTTCTGCTGGCCGTATCACCATTGGGCTTTCCATGCCATGGGCTTCTAAGTCCAAGATAGCTACCCTGGGTTTTTTCTGAGCAGCGCTTGTCAATTCACCCATGGCGCTACACGCGACTGTAAGCACGACAATGATTTTCCACATTTTCACGCTCCCACTCTCTAGTTGATGCGATGACAAAGCCTTTAATTGCCAATGCTGACCTCTGTGGTCTCTCCTTGAATAATAACGATCACTTCCTCATGGTCCTGCATTCCTTCTCGAACCACTTTCATATTATATCTCCCTGCTTTTATTTTTTCGATAGACAACGGTGTTGTTCCCGCGTTTTTATCATCAATAAAAACTGTGCCCCAAGGATCTGCATTCACTGATAAACTGCCAATTTTCCAATGATACTCAAGTCTTTCTCGTTTACCTGGTTTTAGTGTTATTTCCGTCGTCCAATTGCCCCAGATCTCGGGATTTTTAAATAGAGCTTGGTGCTTGCCAGGGATGAGATTCTGAATCAATAATGGAGAAATTGCGCCACGGAATTCTTTATCAACATAGACTTGCGTCTCGCGGTCAGTTATAACTTCCAGAGAACTCATTTTAAGCGTTTGAAAAGCATAAGAGATCGTATCATCTTTGTCTTGTGGCCAGGTAAATTCGGTTATCAAAGAATCAGCAAAGTCAGGATTTTTCAGTTCCAATTTATATTTGCCCACAGACAAATCCTCAATTTTTACAGACCCCTTTTCTACAGGGGTCTTGCCTCGTGATATGCCATTAAGATAGATTTCTGCTTCTGGCGTAGACGTAACGAAGAGCGCGGTTTTCTTTTTCGGAGTAATTTTAGGTGGCGTCTCATCGCCCTTTATGACTCCCCCAGATTTTGTATCAAAGATGATATAGCCAAGCATTGCCATTAAAGGTAGAAATAAGAGAGCAAAAACAATTCGTACCCATTTTTTGAGTTTCCATTGTTTCTTAGGTTCCCTTCGCCTAAATAGCAAACTGCTTCGTCGTGGCGTGTTTCTTGGGGTATCAAACTCTCCCCATTTTGCTCTCTTTGGTCCGCTATCCCCTTTACCTTCAAAGGCGTTGGAATTATCTATCTGATCAGCCATTACAAATCTCTCGCCGTGGTTTTATAATATTCGTGTCTTTAAAAGTTCTTTCTGGACAGGAATTTTCCAGCGCCGTTGCAGATTTTCCGTAGTCGTATATAGCTTTCCTGTTTCTAAAACTTTAAAAAAGTGGTTTCCCCAGAAGTTGACAAGTAATATAATTGAAGAAATGAACAATGTCAAGAAAAATTTTACACTTCTGTAAAAATGCGTTCCTCCCGCGTCATACGTAGTCAAAACAAATCCGGGATGCTGGTAAAAGCAATCCGCGTCGGCGCGGCGTGTTTGACGTGGTGCATGCCGCCGAAATAAACTTTGTCGGCGCCGAATTTGACGTTGATGGCGTCCATCGCCTGCATGAGCTTGGCGCGTTTGGGGTCTTCAAACAGGGAGAGATTGTGCAAATGCGCCGGGACGAGACCGAACAGCGTGGCGCCGACGCCGAGCGGTTTGCCGATGGGTTTTTGTTCCCACAAAATGTGCAGCGCTTCGAGCATCGTTAACGTGTCCTGGCATTCGACCATCGTGGTTTTTGCCGACCAGCTCCGGTCGTTGACGAGTCGCAGCCAAAGCTGCAAGCCGCCGGCGTAGTAATTCATTTTGCGCAGACGCATCGCGGCTTTTTGCACGAGTTTTTGCGCCACAGCATAAGCGTTGTCCGGTGTTCGCAATTCCGGCGGCAAAATATGCGAATGGCCGACGGTGCCTTTTTGTGTCGGCGGCTCGACGAGATCGTCGCCGCGCAGCCAATGCCAAAATCGCTCGCCGACGATTCCCTCCCAAACTTTTCGCAAATGCGCTTTCGGCAAGGCGCAAAGCTGCTCGACGGTTTGGATGCCGTGCAGCAGCAGGCGCTTGTGCATCCGCGGACCGACGCCGGGAAAATCTTCCAATTTGAGCGAATGCAAAATCTGCGGCAAGTCCGCCGTCTGAATCACCACCAAGCCGTCGGGCTTTTGCATGTCGCTCCCCACTTTCGCCAAAAAACGGTTCGGCGCGAGTCCGATCGAGCAGCGCAGCGTCTTCCCCACTTTGTCGCGAATGGCCTGCTTGATATTTTTCGCCAGGCGCGTGGCTTTCTCGAGCTTTTGTTCACTGCCGATCAAGCGGCACGCCATCTCGTCAATCGACATGACAACCGCCACCGGCAGGCAAGATTCAACGGCTTGCACGATGGCGTGATGATATTCGACGTAAAGCTGATGCCGCGCTTCGATGAGCCGAATTTCCGGGCAAAGTTTTTTTGCCTCGCCGACCAGCGTGCCGGTTTTGACGCCGAAGCTTTTGGCTTCATAGCTGGCCGCAATGCAACACGTGCTGTTCGTCATCACTGGCACAACCGCGACGGGCTTGCCGCGCAATTCGGGATGCAGTTCCTGCTCGATGGAAGCAAAATAGGAATTCAGATCGAGAAAAAGCCAGCGTAGCGGTTTATTGTTGTCTTCGCTGTCGATGCTCATGTTTATTTGAAAAACCGGTTATTTACGGCAGCACGATCATCTTCCTCGTCAACACTTTATCGGAAGCCCGAAGCTGATAAAAATAAATCCCCGGCGTTAATTTGGCGCGCAATCGTACTTCATATTTTCCCGCATTTAAATTCGGCCAACTTTGCTGCCACATTGTCTGGCCCAACACGTTGATCACGCTCAAGCTAACCGGCGCGGAATCTTCCAGGGCAAAAATCATTGTCGTTCCTTCCGACGATGCAATCGACCATGGATTTGGCGAATTTTGCGCCAGCGAAAACTTTGCCGGGCTCCGCTCGATTTGTTTCACGCCGGTGGCAGGCTCCGGCGGGAAGAGAAAGCGCAGCGCATCGTCCAAATGCGCGCGCCAATTGCCCCAACTGTGTCCCTCGTAAAATTCTCCATATTGAACTTCAAAACCGCGTCCCGCGAGCAACGTTCGCCAATTGCGATTGGTTTGCAGAAAGCCGGAGAGATCGTATGTTCCCACATCGACATAAAAACGCTGTGAAGCGCCTGCGGCCGCTGCCAACGACTGAAGATCAGGAGAAATATAACTCGATTGTCCGGCGCCGCCGCCAAAAACAGTTGGATATTTGAACGCCAGATAATACGTGATGTGCCCGCCGGCGGAAGCGCCAAGATTCGCCTGCTGCCGGGCGAGCTTGCTCACGCGATAACGGCTCTCGATGTAGGGCAAAACTTCTTCCACAATAAACCGGCCAAACAAATCGCGTTGGTTGCCAAAATATTCGGCATTGCGGTTCACCGGCGGAATGAAAACGGCAATCGGCGTTGCAATCTCCTGGCGGCTGTGCAAATAATCCAAAACGCGATCCATGAACGCCAGCGAAAGATACTCAAGCCCGTCATGCACGATGATGAGGCCGGGCTGCCGGGCGCTGGCATCGTAATCCGGCGGCAGATAAATTTTCACCTGGCGTGAGTTGCCGAGAAATTGACTTGTCAGCGCCGTCGTTTCAACGCGGCCATGCGAAATATCGGAACGAAATTGAATCTCGTCCGGCTGCACATATTTGGGCATCGCCAACTCGGAGTTAGGCCCGAAACCGCCGAGCACGGTTTTGTTGTGCGCCGGGTCGAGAATCCACGAGCCGCCATTCAAAACCAGCTTGTAATCGAGACGCGCCGCCGGTTCGAAATTTTTGCCGCGATACCACAATGTCGTGCCGGTGAGCGGTTGGAGGAGATCGGAATTCGTATTCCAAAAATTGAAATCGCCGGCGGCAGCAACGCTGTTCGGCGTGCCGCGATAAATGAAATAAGCGGTATATCCCGTCGGGCTGGCCGGGTCGATCTCGGCATAAGGAAAGCGCATGTTGTTGAAGAAACTGTCGATCACGGCGCCTTTTTCCGCCGGGGCCGACAATCGATTGACCCGGGTCAGAAAATCTTTGAATGGCGTTTGGCCAAAAACGTTGGGCGAAATTAAAAATACAAAAATCCAAAAACTTTTTTTCATGCTCTGCCTCATGTAACGATAGCCTGGTCTATATCCTGCATTATTCATAAACCGACTCAACACGTGTGGTGCTGAACGGATGTCCTCTGGTTTTTAAATAGCAGCACTATACGCCAGAAACGGCGATGAAAAAGTCAATCCCGTTTTGAGTCAAAAG